>Ga0082335_1002484_pt1 | contig 34298 bp, 24 predicted proteins | sample Subgrocontami58m_FD_72375 | JGI IMG/M metagenome (GOLD analysis project Ga0082335, IMG submission 72375) | Subsurface groundwater microbial communities from S. Glens Falls, New York, USA - GMW37 contaminated, 5.8 m (SPADES assembly) (version 2) ... | reverse complement strand
GGGATAATCTTCTTTCACCTTTGAGCAGGTAGTAGGCCTCTAATTTAGCCATTACCGCAGGAGTGATCTTTTCGCCCTCGCGGACGAGCATTTCATTTTTTTGTACCTTAACAAAAACCGGTTTGATATCCTTGCTTGCCTCTTGCTTACGCGATTCAGTAATATTTTGATTAAATATGAGGTTGGGACGGACTAATTTAACTGCCACGGTAAGGACGCGCTGGTCAATATTGGGTTTACCCCTGCCACGGTTAGCGAGATTCTTCTTCATGAGTTCTTCTATATCGGTGATATGACGAATGTCTGTCAGCTTGCTGAATTCCTTTTCCTGCTGCTGCCTTATATCCCTGATAACGACACCCCGGTGTTTTTCCTGCTGTAGAAAGGTCACATTGGTGATCATGCCGCTACGATATGTAGAGGTAATAAGACTGGCGATAACTGAAGCAAGGGAATCGGAAAATCTTTGGTGATAAAGGAACTGAAACTCCTCACTGGAGAGAGTAACGCCGAGAATATTTTCGAAATCCTTTTTTGAGGCGGACAAAAGTGTTTTATCGCCACCGGGAGTGCTTTTTTGTTGGGAGATGATGTCCCTCATTAAAGAAAAAGCGTTCGTCAGGTTTAAAAGCACCTTATTCATTACCTGGCTGTCATGATCATAAACAGAGGGGATATTGTTGACGGTCTCCATTTGCTTCTGTGCAGAGGCTACTTTTTCCTCTACCCTGAAATCCCGGTCGGCCTTGATGTTGGAGGTGGCAATAGCGTCAACGTTGTAATCGGGAAGCTGAAAAACCGTGCGGGGGATAAGCAGGAGCGCCAAGAAAAAGCTGGTGATTAACAAGATTAATGATTTATGGAGGAGTGCATGGGAAGCCAGTTTGGCAAGAGCCTGTTGCTGATTTTTGATCTTCTTTATCTGTCTGGCAAGATTATATTTAAAAAAAATGCTGCTGATCATTGTTTAATTGCCTTCTTACATTTTCTTCGCTCCAATTCACTGTAGGCGCGGATTACATCTTGCACAAGGGGATGTCTCACGACGTCGATCTCGCAAAAGCTGATGAAACTGATGCCTTCAGTTTTCTTGAGGATAGATTGCGCTTCTACCAGACCGGATCTTTTTTCCGCCGGCAGATCGATCTGGGTAATGTCACCGGTGATCACCGCTTTTGAGCCGTAGCCGAGGCGGGTGAGGAACATTTTCATTTGTTCGGAAGTGGTATTTTGAGCTTCATCAAGGATGACGAAAGAGTCATTTAAAGTGCGCCCCCGCATGAAGGCAAGGGGGGCAACTTCGATAACCCCCTTTTGGATAAGCGTCGTAGCGCGCTCAAAATCCAACATATCAAAGAGGGCATCATAAAGAGGGCGCAAGTAGGGATTTACTTTTTCTGCCAGATCACCCGGTAAAAATCCAAGTTTCTCACCGGCTTCAACGGCCGGGCGGGCCAGGACAATGCGATGGACCTTTTTGTCCGTAAGTGCGGCGACAGCCATCGCCATCGCGAGATATGTTTTGCCCGTTCCCGCCGGACCGATACCGAACACCAGGTCATGTCTTCTTATGGCGTCTATATAAGATTTTTGCGCGATGCTCTTCGGGGTGATGATCCGCTTCTTGGAAGCAATAAAAACGGTATCCAGAAATATCTTTTCCAAATCTAGCGTGCTGTCTCCGGAAAGAATGCGAAATGCGTAATTGATATCCTCGGGGTACAAATTATAGCCTTTTTCGAGTAGTCGGTAAAGTTCAAGTATAAGCCTTTTGGTTAGTTGAATTTTAATCGCATCGGCGCCGGAAATGGTGACGACGTTTCCCCGTACCACCATTTTCACGCCTGCCAGTTTGGCAATAAGTTTTAAATGATTGTCCTGTTCGCCCAAAATACTGCGCAGAATGTCATTGTCCTTAAAGCTGAGCTGTACTGCAGTCAGGGGTAACTCTTTGTCTTTCAAGTATTTATTACCTTATCAGCCATATTTTCCTAAAAGCGGAACGCGCTTGGTGTTTCTAAAAAATTACCACGGGAGACTACTTTTTATATCAATAATTAGCAAGATAATCTTGACGGCAGACAATCTTAAATTAACAGCGAATAATTATTGACAAGCTTTTCCAGGCGTGCTTAATTGCCGTAACTTTTCGCCATTATATAGCTACGGACTACCATTACAGGGGCGTAGAAATGACCGAAATGAGACCACTGCTACCCCTATTTCCCCCATCATTCGCTTCCTATCCACTATCGCGCACATCCTGTTTCTCACATTTCATCCCTTCCCTCGACGGAAGGGGATATATTTACCCACTCAGTTCGAGAAGGAACCTTTAAAATATAAATAAGGAGAGGAGTGCGGATGGATAGCTCATAAAACAAGGAGGTGTGAAGATGGCCGTGTATGATGAAGAAGCTGATTTAGACGGAGTAGCCGAGAGTTTTAAAGATCAATGCGAAAAAGAAAATTTCGAAGATCAGGAGGAGAGATCGCTGACCGACCAGGAATGGGAGGAGATGAAAGAGCTCCAGAAGGAAGAACAGTTTTTGAAGGAGCAGGAAAAAAACATGTTTGAAATGGGAATAGATTAATTACTCATGAAAAGGTGAGTCTATTAGTAAGGAAGGGAGCAAGGGATGGACGAACAGAAAGTTAGAGAAGCTTATAAAGAATTGGTGAAAATTGTAGGCGAACCGTATGTTTCCATGGACAAAGAAGACCTGATGCCCTATGCCCGTGATGAGGTATCACAGGCGTTTAGAACCTATAAAGCGGATTTAGTGGTGGCGCCGGGTACGGTTTCCGAGATTCAGGAAATCCTTCGGCTTTGCAACAGGATCAAGCTGCCGGTATATCCTTATGCCTATGGCGTCAGCATCAGCAGTACGGCTTTGCCCAGGGTAGGGGGATTGATGCTGGTAGTGCGGCGCCTGGACAAGATCCTTGAAATAAACGAAGAAACGCATACTGCAACTATTGAACCGGGGGTAACCTGGTCTAAACTGTTTTTCGAGGCCCAAAAGAAGCACCTGGAACCGCTGGGGCTGGGGGGTGGCCCTCATAGCGGCAGCCTGATCGGCAATTTCGTCCTGGGCGGCGGTAATACGGGCGGTATTGATATCAATGAAGAAGTGGCCTGCGAGGTTGTGCTCCCCGATGGCGAGATCATGTGGACGGGGTCGGCCGGAATGCGTGGACATGAAAAGCTCAATCCCTGGTGCCGCGTTGCCTACGGGATGAACCTGACCGGTGTTTTTCACGGCTCGCTGGGCACCTATGGTGTGGTAACAAAGGTGCTACGGCGACTTTATCCCCTGCGGAACATTGAAGAACGGGTGCAGCTCGGCTTCGACACCTTTGAAGACTGCCTGAAAGGCATGAAGGACCTGGTGGACCTCGGTATTTCGAAACAGGTCTATGGCGTGAACCGTCCCCAGGCGGCCATGATCGCCGCTGATTCGGAAATCATTAAAGACCCCGTGGCCTACGAGGCTTATGAGAACAGTTTCCCCGAATTTCTGATTGTCGATAAGATCAGTTGCTACAATGAGAAGCAGCAGGCCGTTTACCGAGAGTTGATTGGAGAAACGGCCGGGAAATATAGCGGCAGGTTTGTTACATTCGCCGGGAAAACGCAGGATGCCTTGATGGAACTCTGGGATGGGAGTTCATCGGTGGCAATCCGCTATTTACGGCACAACCCGCACCTGATGGCCTTCGGCATGCTGCCTCCCTCCATGCTTCCCGGCCTCCGGGAGATCACCAAGAAAATCATGAAAGAACTGGACTATGAACTTACAACCTTTACGAACAAGACGATTGAATATCCCCGGTGCTGGATTACTCCCTGGGAAAGGAACGAAAGTTATCTCTTTGAGCAGGAAATGGAGTTTATCCCGGAAGATCCGGAGTCGGTGCGAAAATTTCTGGCATTTCAAAAACGTTATTATGAGGAGTCAGCCCGGTATGGCAGCAGTCAGATCAACGCGGGCTTCTTAAAAAGGATGGAGCCTATGATGTGGCCCGGTTATATGAAGATCATCAGGGGGGTAAAAGAACTGCTCGATCCCAACAATATCATGGCCCCGAAACAGATGCTGAAGGATATCTAACCCCGATAACCTAAAGGTCACAGGTGAACGGGATAAGCGCGTTAACGAAGTTGTCTTCCACTGGAAAGCAACTTCTGGCTTACTAACAGATAGGAGGAGATACCGAGATGTCAGAAAGAAAACCGATAAAAATCGCCGGCGAGACCAAGCCTTTTGCTGAATACAAAGAGGATATTTACAACTGCATGAAATGTGGGGCCTGTCGTGTTGCTCTCAGGCAAAGCTTGCCCTCCTGTCCGGCGGGAAATAAACATGTTTTTGATTCCTACTATTCCATTGGGAGGATGGAGATTGCCCGTTCCATCATGGAGGGGGATCTGGACTGGAATGAAAACACCGCCAAACGGTTCTACAATTGCGCCCTGTGCGGCAGTTGCGACAATCACTGTGATTATGTGAACGGCACCTTTTCCCCCATGGAGGTTTTCCTGATGATGAGGAGGGAGCTGGTGAACCGGGGTCTGGGACCGCTCCCCAGTCAGGCGCCTTTGGTGGACAGCATCGAGCGCTATAAAAACCCCTTCGGAAAAAAGGAACGGGGGAAAAGTTTGCCCTTCAAAGCTAAGGTAGTGGATAAAGACACGGATGTCCTCTTTTATGTGGGCTGCGCGCTGGAATTTGATCCCACTTCCAGTTTCATTACCAGGGAGAGCACTTCCTTGCTGGACAAGGCCCAGGTTAACTGGGGGATACTGAAGGATGAAGAAGTTTGTTGCGGTTTGCCGGTATTGGAGTTGGGACAGGAGGAAATGTTTGCAAAACTGGCCCGGGAGAATGTCGAGCGAATCAACCGCACGGGGGTGAAGACCATTGTCACGGCCTGTACCGGCTGCATGAGCGCCATGAAGCGGGATTGGTCCCGTTACGGGCAGCTCGACGCGAAGGTTATGCACATTACCGAATATGCCGCGCAACTCATCAAAGAAGGCAGCTTGAAGATAACAGGCCGGTATGACAAAAAGGTTACTATCCATGATCCCTGTCAACTGGGCAGGTTTAACGGCATCTATGAAGAAACGCGGGACATTCTGAGGGCGATCCCCGGGGTTGATTTCCGGGAGATGGAAAGACACCATGAAGAAGCTTACTGCTGCGGTGCAGGCGGCGGCTTGATTGCCCTCGATCCCGAATGGACTGCACAAACCGCCACCGAAAGGTTGCAGGAAGCCTTGGCCTGCGGCGCGGAGGTAATGGTGATCCCCTCCTGTCCCACATGTTATCTCAACTTCGACATGGCGCTGCACGGCTATGCCGGTGCGGTAAAACTTTACGAGGCGGTCTGGGCGAAAGTGCCGGCAGCGGCAAAATTTATGGGCATTGCCCACAAGCTCAGCGCCCCCTTTATGAAAATGCGCAAAACGGTGGACATCGAGGTCATTGATGAGATGCAGCTGCTCAATATGGTGACCTGAGGATTGATCCAGCAAAGGCGTATCCATAAACAGGAGGTAAACCAATGCCGCAAGGAGCACCGCGCGTTGATGCGCACTGCCACTTGTTCAACGTCTATTACCTTGTTAACGAAATTGCCGAAATCCTTTGGGACAAGCTCTGGGGCAATTATCCCCACCGGCGCGAGGCGCTGGGCGTCGCAGGCAGAGTCAGCCTGGGCGACATCAGGCGGTGGTTCAGCGAATTTCTCAAGCAGATTGCCCAGATTTCCCATGCCTCATTCAATTCCTATGAGGACAACTTTCGCCTTCTCACTTCCGCCTACCGGCAAAGCTTCAAAACCGACGATGAACTCCTCGTTTATCCTCTGATGATGGATATCCGCTATATGTTTGCCGAGCCGTCTTCCCCGGCGCTTGCTGCGACCGCACGGCAGGCGGCAGGTCCCTTTGTTGACGATCCGCAAAAAGAATTCGACAAACTTTATGGCGAGCTCCGGGATGCCGTCGTCAAGAGAAGGAAAGAAACCTTGTCGGACCACGTGGATGTCATGCAGACCTTTGCCGCCGCAATGCCCGGTCTCGATGTGGAAAGAAAGTTGGCTGACATTTACCAGGGCATTGTCGCGCCGCCTGATCGGGGGCTCAAGTCATCCTTCACGGAGGGCGTCGAATTGTCCAAGGGCTTCGAAAAAGAGGTCTGGGAATTGCTGAAACTGCGCGATGCGCATCCCGACACGGTCTTTCCTTTTTTTGCCGTTGACCCGCGCCGTCCCGGCATCATGGATGTAATTACCAAAGGCCGGCATTTCCTGCCTCAGGAAGCTCCCCTGGTCTCCAAGAAAGGCCCCTTCTTCGGCATCAAGCTTTACCCGCGCCTGGGTTATAAGCCGATGGACGTGGAAACGCAATGTCCGGGACTTTATAAATGGTGCCAGGACAACGATATCCCGCTTACCTTCCATTGCAGTAAAACCGGTTTTCCACCTTTCCCAAAATGGCCATACGATGACTTTGGCGATCCCGATAATTGGCAGGGTATCCTGGATGCCTATCCCAAGCTGAGGATTGATTTTGCGCACTTCGGCAATAACGGCAAAGACTGGGCGGATAAAATCATCGGCCTGATGACTAAACCCGATAACAATATCTTTACCGATCTGGCCTGCTACATGGACCCGGACAAGCTAAACGCGGTCGGCGCTCTGCTCAAGAAGAATCCGATCCTGAAGGAACGGCTTATGTTCGGCTCGGATTTCGATGTCATGCTGATTACCGATTTCATCACGCTGCAGCAGTACTTTGACCAGTTCCGGGGGATATTTCCCGGCGATGAGATGGATGCCATGTCGCGCGATGTTCCCCGTGCCTTCCTCAATAAAGAGCAACCGGCTGCCGCCCGGGAAGCCGCTCCGGCCGTCATCCTGCCGCGCATCGATCGACAGTCGCGGGATTCCTTTGTCAAGCAGCTCACCGGGAAAAACAGATTCGGATGGGTCCGGGACCTGCCGGACATCCGCGATTATTCGGCGCAGCAGGATACCTTGTCGGAACGGCAGTTGAAAAGCTCTATACAAAATACCGTTAAGGAGATGATCTCTCCTTCCCTCAAGCGGGCAAAACAGGGCCTCCCCAAGGCGGTTGACTTGACCCATTGGTGCTCGCCCATAGAAGACCAGGGGCCCATTGGGGCATGCACCGCCCACGCCGCCGTTGCCCTGGTAGAGTATTTCGAAATCCGAACACAGCAGAAACACATCGATGCCTCAAGGCTTTTCCTCTATAAAGTCACGCGCAACCTGCTTAACTGGCAAGGCGACGTCGGCGCCTATATCCGCACGGCCATGGAAGCGCTGGTGCTGTTCGGCGTTCCCCCGGAGCGGTACATGCCTTACGTGCCGGAGAACTTCGACAGTGAACCCTCCGCCTTCTGCTATGCCTTCGGCCAGAGCTTCCAGGCCGCAAGCTACTACCGTCTTGATCCCTTGGGAACGAAGCCCGAACGATTGTTGAGGGACATCAAGGTCAGTCTGGCCGCCGGTTATCCCTTGATGTTCGGCTTTACGGTGTACGATTCCCTGGGGGAGGCGAATAAAAACAAAGGCAAGGTTCCCTTTCCCACCCGGCACGACCGCGTCGTCGGTGGCCACGCCATTGCCGCCGTCGGCTACCATGATGCCCTCGTCATTCAAAACTCCGAGCCGGGCAGCGTCCCCACCCGCGGCGCCCTCCGCATCCGCAATTCCTGGGGGCCGGATTGGGGCGATAAAGGATATGGCTGGCTGCCCTACGAATTCGTCCTGCGCGGCTTGGCCGTCGATTGGTGGACAATCATCAAGCAGGAGTGGGTGGATCTGGATAATTTTAAATAATGGGCGGCAGGCCGACCGGCTGGTAGATGCAAGATGGAGGCACATGTGAAGAGGCTAATAATTTCACTGAGTCAGTCAAACAAATACTAATGAGGGGTGAAGACATGGCACTTAAAATAACAGGTACTTTTGTCAAGTTTATCGTCATTGGCCTATTTACGCTGTTACCCCCTACCGGCTACGCGGCGTCGCTGACGATAAAGAATCATTACGATGATTTAAACCGCTTTGTTCAGGAAGAATATGAAGGTGGTAAAATGTCGGTGTACGAATACGACGAGGTTGGAAACAGAACCGCGAAATATACAGCCTATACCATCACTGTTTTATCAGGAAGTGGTGGCAACGTTGCAGTTCCCCTGACAGCGCCTTCCGGTGTTAAAATAATCAAAGAAGGCACTACCGTATCCATTACTCCCAATGCTCATTACCATATTTCCAATGTGATGGTTAACGTCATATCGCAGGGGGCAGTTTCCAGCTATACATTTAATAACGTTATTGCTGCTCCTACCATCGAAGCACAGTTCACCATTGATATATATCCTTTGAACGTCAGTTTAAACAACGGTACATGGGGAACGATCACCAGTTCCATTGCAGGCATCAATTGCGGCACCGATTGTACAGAAACATATACTTACGGGACATCTGTAACTCTTACTGCTACGCCCAATACGGCTTACAATTTCACGGGTTGGAGCGGAGCATGTACCGGGACCGGGGCATGCGCAATCACCATGGATGCTTCAAAGAATGTCACTGCTAATTTTTCATTAAAAACCTTCGGCATAGGCACCTTTGCTTCTTTTACGTCTAATTATCCGCCCGATTATAACTGGCAAGGTGGTGGCTCTATAACGCCAGTCGGGGCAACAGTTCCCTATGGTAGCAGCCAGACATTTAATATCACACCAGCTGACGGCAACAGAATTTATAATGTTTGGATTGATGGTGTAGCATTAGGAGCGGTTACGAATTACACCTTTGTTAATGTTACTGCGCCCCACCAGCTCGTGGCACAATTCTATTATAATTATAACACATATCCCTTAAATGTGTCTCTCAGCAATTCGGCGTGGGGCTTCGCAACTTCGCCTTCTGGTATATATTGCGGCATGGGTGCCACCACTTGTTCCGCACTCTTAGGTCTATACACCTGGGCTAAGGTAACAACGCAAACCGATTACGGCTATAGCCTTAGTTTTGGTGGCGCTCCCTGTTACGAAGGTATCATAGGTGTCTCTTCCAATGAGAACGGCGTCGCAAAATACATTTCCACATGCTCGATGCGCGTGGGTAACCAACAAACGCTATCATATGCTTTTTCTCCGCTTAGTGCCTGGCCCATCAACGCCAATTCTATAGGTGCCGGAAGCATAACACCCTATCCGAGAACCGTAGTCCCAGCAGGCAGTAGCAAGACCTTCACGATCACTCCCAGCAACGGAGCGACATTATCCGACGTGATCGTTGATGGCACGTCTGTCGGACCTGTATCGAGTTACTCGTTTTATAACATAACAAACTATCATAACATTACAGCTCAATTTTCGTGCCCAAACCTGCCAGTAAGGATAGCCGGTTCTGTCCCCGCCTATTATTCAACGCTTCAGGCCGCATATAACGCAGCTGTTAATGGTAGTGTTATCCAGACAGTTGAGGGATTGGTAGACAATATCAATTTCAATCGGGATATTTCAGTAACGCTTGATGGCGGCTATAACTGCACTTACACGTCAAATAGTGGAAAAACAACAATGATGAAAGGGGCAATGACGACCGCTGCAGGCACACTGTCATTGATGAATTTTACTTTAATTCAGTAGAACGTGATTCACTAGGAGGATACAATATGAAAAATGCAAAGTTATCGCTGTTGGTCTTGTTTCTTGTTATTTTGGGTGTGAGCAATGTGCAGGCAGCCAACGGAGACCTTATGGTAAACGGGAATATGGGTATTGGAGCTAATCCGTCAACCCAATACAAACTCTATGTTGCTGGCGCGGCGTATGCGACCATTGTGTGGCAAAGCTCTGATTTAAGTTTAAAAGAAAATATTGCCCCTATCGAATCATCTTTACAAAAACTCCTCAATGTTAAAGGAGTTTCATTTACCTGGAAGCAAGAGGGCAATGAGCACCGCGGATTTCCCGGAGGTAAACATAATGGTGTTATTGCACAGGATATACAAAAGGTATTGCCAGAAGTTGTACAAGATGGTCCTGATGGTGAAAAGGCCGTCTCTTACACGGAATTGATCCCCATCCTAATTGAGGCCATGAAGGAGCAGCATAAAATAATCGAAAAACAGCAAAGTGATATGAAGACGCTTACGACAGCAATTGAAGAAATAAAAGCAAAAAAATAACTAACTTATTCATTTCTATATTTTATGGAGGGGTAAAGAATGAAATCGAGAACGATTCTTTCTTTCTGTGCGCTACTGATCGTCTGGAACGTGCTTTTTTTTGCAGCAGAATCCTACGCCGATAAGCGCGAACTTGATAAAATAACACAAACCATCCAGCAAAATAAATCCCGTTGGTCTGCGAAAGACACGTCTTTTTCCAAACTGACTGCCGAAGAAAGAAAGAAGCGATTGGGTGCGCAATTGCCAATACTTTCCCCTGATGTTAAAACCTTGGACGCCCCGTCCGTTTCCCTGCCCCTTAAACTTGACTGGCGAAATTACAACAATGACAACTATGTGACTCCCGTCAAAGAACAGGGCACCTGTGGCGCCTGCTGGGCCTTTGCCACAGCGGCTGCTTTGGAATCGAAGGTACTTATTTTCCAAAATACACCCGGTCTCTCGATGGACCTCTCTGAGCAGTTACTTACCTCATGCAGCGGTGCGGGCACCTGTGCCGCAGGTTCCATTACTGCTGCCGCCGACTTTCTAAGCAATTTTGGTTTGCCTACGGAAAGCTTCTACCCCTACGCTGAATCCGACGGTTCATGCTCAACCGCCGACGCAGATTGGGAAGCAAGCGCCTATAAGATTATCGGCTGGTCCCTGGTCAAGCCTACAATTGCATCCATCAAAAACGCGCTCTATAATTATGGCCCTCTCGTTACGCTCATGGCGGTCCATACCGATTTCTACTATTATGGCGCCGGTATCTATACCTACGCCTGGGGTGGTTTTGAAGGATACCATGCCGCCCTGATCGTCGGCTATGATGATACGGAACAATACTTCATCTTGAAGAGCAGTTGGGGCGTCGACTGGGGGGAAGACGGTTATTTCCGCATCGCCTACAGTGAAATGAACAGCCCAGCAGCCTTCGGCGCTTGGACCATTGCCTACAACAACGCCCTTGCCCCTGATTTTCCGATCATTGATGGTATCGCGCGTGATACGAACAGCCCGGCAACAACTGTCCTGGATAAGGATGAATCCGGCCATACGAATAACGGCACGAAAAACCCCGGCCAGTCCGGCGACACCCCCCCTGAGAACAGCAGCAAAGAGGACGACAAGAATAAGGACAGCGGCAAGAGTGAGCCGAAAGGGACATCCGCATTGACCGGCGCAGTCAAAGACGAATCCGGCAATGCCGTAAGCGGCGCTGAGATACAGACGGGGAAACTTACCGCTATAACCGATGACAAAGGCCTGTATCTGCTTTCTGAGCTTGCGGCCGGGGATTATGTGGTGACGGCCGGTAAAGATGGCTATGCTTTAACCGCCGCCGACGTTTCTTTGCTGTCCGACACGACCACAACCAAAGATTTTGTTCTCACCAAAGTGTCGGCAGATGGGCCGGAAGATCAGAATCAGCCTATCAAACAGAAAAAAGTGCATGGTCCCGGCTGGATTGTGGATAAGCCAGATGCTGTCAGCCCCGAAAAAGCGGCGGCATATTATGCTGCACGAAAAAAAGAGATGTTAGCCGATAAGTCAATTAATATGCCCTTGGCTGCCGCAGCGGAGGATATTTCGTCGGATATCCAAGAACTCGCCCGCGGCTTGCGCTACGATCCCAAACTGATTTATGATTATGTGCATAATAACATCGACTATGTCCCTTATTTTGGCTCATTAAAGGGAGCAACACTTACTTATCTAGACGGCAGTGGGAATGATTTTGATCAGGCCTCGCTTCTGATTGCCCTGTTGAGGGCCAGCGGTTATACAGCTAATTATGTTTACGGACAAATGACAATAAATGCATATAACCTTGCGAAATGGGTTGGCACAGTAGCATGGGATGGTTCAAGTGCCTATTACTATTATATCACGGCCTATGATGCTCTCAGCTATGGTGGAAATATTATTACTAATGCGACATCAAGCGGTGCAACGTTAAACCGCGTATGGGTCAAGGCAACAATACCCGGCGCCGCTTGCGGGACAGACTGCCTCTTTGATCCTGCATACAAGGAACACGAATTTTTACCCAAAATCGATATTGCCGGCGCTATAGGATATAACCATGACATTCTCAGTACAGCAGGCGGTACTGTTGATGATGCTGGTTACTCCATTAGGGGTGTCAGTGAAACAAATCTTCGGAATCGGCTTTCAACCTATGCGACAAGTCTGGTTAGTGCCATACGTAATCAATATCCCAATTACGAGATCGCACAGGTTATCAGTGGGCAAAAGATAATTCAAACCAATTTATCTTCATATCAAACGTCCCTTCCTTTTTCTCCTGTGGAAATATTCACATGGGCAACTATCCCGCCGGAGTACACGGCAACATTGCGGGTCCGGCATACAGGCATCGACTATACATTCCTAACTACTGATCTCAGTGGAAAACGCCTTACATTGACGTATGCTGGAAGCGATTATCATCCAGAACTCCGCTTAGATGGTAACTTTGTGACATCAGGCAATGCAACAACTCTGGGTTTTAAAAACGACTTAATAATGACGATAGCTCATCCCTATGCCGCTAATAATGGCGCCTACGGCGATCAAGAGGCAATATATCCTCTCAAGAGCGGTGCTACCTATGCTATTGCATACAACTTTGGCGGGATATCGGATAATTTGCTCAGAAAACGGCAGCGCCAGCTTGACGTTTATAAGGCTCAGGGACTTTCTGAGTTATCGGAGGCGGTTCGTGGAGAGACATTGCATCTTATGAGTCAAACTTGGTTAAAAGAGGTAGCGATGGCCAATCATATGTTAGCCAGACTTGCTGATAGCCTCTCTTTCTTCCACCACAATATCGGCATAATGGCGCAGGAGGAAGGTTATTACATCGATGTTAAGCAAGGCCAGGGCAGTGTCATCTCAAACAAATATGATATAAATGATCAATTAGCGCACACAAAATCATTTGCTCTCATCGCTAGCGCTTTTGAGCATGGCATGCTGGAACAATTGATGGGCTCGGATAATCCCGCGGTATCGACTATGAAGCTCTTTCAGCTTGCCAATGTCGCGGAAAACAAATTCTACTACATTGATAGCATTGCTAAGTTAAACGAAACCTGGCCAAAGCTGGCAGGCTATACCTCAACAGGTCCCAATAATGATCTCGGCGCGTTTCAAGCCGGGTTGAATAGCGGAAAGAACCTCATTCTCCCCCAGAATGGTCAGCTTGAATTGAACAGATGGAGGGGGAAGGGATATATATCCAAAAAGTTTTCAGGAGGTTCATGGATAGTAGGTATGGTCATCGGCGGTGATTACTACGGGGGATATGCATCCATTCAAGACCTTATTAATCCTTCTCTGGTAAGCGGTTCCACAGGGACTAACGTATTAAATGGTTTTGATCCCAACACGACTTCATTACAGATGGCGATGACGGGCCTATTTTCAACCTCACTAGAACCGGTGGACATGGCCAGCGGTGCCTATCTTTATGATCATACCGACCTCCAACTTGGCGGCGATGCGCCTCGCGGGTTGGCCTTTAGCCGCGCTTACAACAGCAATCAAAGTCTCTTGAAAAGGACGCTGGGCTATGGGTGGGGCCATAACTATGATATATATCTTAATCCCGGCAGCCACGGCGATCCGGGGTTGGGCAGCCGCCAACCTGTTGATGCCGCAAGTATGATAGCCGCAATGTACATTTGCCTTGATCTCTTTAAAACAACGGACACCCTGCAGGCATGGGTGGTAGCATCGCTCGCAAGCGAATGGGCTGTTGATCAGGTCATAGATAATGCCATTACCATGCATGTGGGCCATAAAGTTATGGAATTCATCAAACTTGCCGATGGAACCTACGCGCCGCCTCCTGGAATTACAACAAATCTTGAAAAAACCGGCGCAACATCTTATACCCTTAAGGAACGCTTCGGCACTGAAATGTACTTTAGCCAAGTAAATAATGATGAAATTAAGATCCAAAGCTTGCGGGATGTGGATGGCAACAGTATGACCTTCGCCTATTCCGGCAATAACCTTACCACCGTCCGTGACGCTTTTAGCCGTACACTTACCTTTGCGTATCCCGGCGGCAAGCTCGGCACGGTGTCCGACTCTGCCGGCAGGTCTGTTACCCTCGGCTATACCGGTGATGATCTAACCAGTTACACCGACCCTGAAAGTAAGGTGTGGGGTTACGGATATGAAAACCACCGTATGACCACGCTGAGAAATCCCCTGAACATTACCACCGCCACGAACTCCTATGACACCCTCGGTCGGGTGAAGACTCAGGCCGTACCTCGGCAGACAGGAACAGCCACTTACAATTTCTACTTCTCCGGTTACCGGAATCAGGAAGAAGACCCGGCCGGACACACGATTACCTACTGGTACGATGAAAAGGGGCGGGAATTCAAGATAACGGATCAGCTTGGCAACAACAAGACGCGACAGTATGATGGCCAAAACCATGTAACCGAAGCCCTTCCTTCGGCCTTGGGTACTTGGGATCACTATTCATACGATGGCAATCATAATTTAAAGGTTGCCACCTCTGAAAGTGGTTTCTATTATAGACGTATTGAATACTATTATGACACACAATATCGTCTTACTGACATATATCTCGGTCCGAAAGAGCCCACACCACATATTGCATTTATGGCACCACATATTGAATTTAAGTATAATCCCCAGCATCACCTTATTGAAACCTATCAATACCTCGATGGTACCAACAAAGTGAATACCAGCGCAGGTTATTATCCAAATGGTTTGAACAAATCTTTAACCGATGGCAATCGTATAAAGACAGAAATTATTCCCGACAGCTACGGCAATCCATACACTATCAAAATCGCCAACCACCCTTTCATTACCTATGGATATGACAGCATTGGGAGGATGACGGGTCTGACGGATCAGGTTGGTTCCGCCACATCTTTCACTTATGACAAACGGAGTCTGCTGCTCAGCAAGACTGATCCCCTGGGCAGAGTAACCTACAATGGCTATGACAACGCCGGCAGATTAACGAACTACGGCGCAATTGAATATCGCCCTACCCCGAGCGACAAACTGGCCGAGAAGGGTTGGTATGAATGGTATTATGACGGTGAAGATGAATATCCCGTTTGGGTTCCCCTGGCTACTTTCACCTACAACCAGCTTGACAACCTGACCTCTATGCAGGATTCAATCGGGACGACCAGCTATACCGAATATGATGCGGCAAACCGCCTGAAATCCATGACCGATCCTCATGGCTTCACCGTGAAGTATGATTACGATGCACTGGGCAATCTAAAGACCATCATCTATCCTGGTAATAAGACGGTCTCATATACCTATTATGACTCTAATCGCGTAAAAACTATAACGATAGATTGGCTTGGTCAGATGGCGTCTTATGGCTACGATGCCGCAGGCCGCCTTGATTATTTATACCAATTTAATGGGACGAAGGTCGATTACGGATATGATAAAAATGGCTATGATTATGCCAATCGGCTGAGCTACCTGAAACATCTAAACGACAGCTCTGTCCTGGCCGATTATACATTTACCCTGGACGGCAACGGCAATCGCACCCAGGTGGCAAAGAACGAACCGCTGACGACGACGCTGGAAACAGGCCTCGTCAGCTACACCTACAATGACAAAAAGAATCGTCTGCTTTCCGCCTCTAACGCCGGTAACTTTGTTTATGATTGGGATGGTCAGCTTAAAAACGGTTATGGGTCATCTTACAACTTCGATAACGAGCACCGCTTGACAAATATAAGTCTCGGCGCATCTTATCAATTTATCTATGACGGCATGGGCAACCGGCTGCGGGCGACCAGGAACGGCACCGTAACGCGCTACATCCACGATGCGGCGGGCAATGTCCTCGCCGAAGCGGACGGTAATAACAACATCACCCGCTACTACATTTACGGCCAGGGGCTCTTGGCCGCAGTCACCCCGGCCAACCAGGTCTATTGCTACCACTTCGATGCCACCGGCAACACCATCGCCATGACGGATGGAAGCAAAAATATCGTAAACAAGTACGCCTACGATGCTTTCGGCAACATTACCGGCCAGGTGGAAGCAATCGCCCAGCCCTTTAAATACGTAGGCCAGTACGGTGTCATGGCCGAACCGAACGGCTTCTACTACATGCGTGCCAGGTATTATGACCCTAAAGTGGGAAGATTCATCTCCGAAGACCCCATCGGCTTTGGGGGTGGGGATGTAAATTTGTATGGTTATGTCCAAAATAATCCGGTTAATTATACGGACCCGACAGGCCTTTATTGGTTTCGGCAGTCTTGGCAAACGGACTTCGTCGTCGGACGTGCACGTAGTTTAGTCGAACCAGGTGGCGCCATTAGTCGATTTATTGAGGATTATGTGCCAGCGGGACGCACGTTTGGTGATTTGCATGACGGTTTTGTGGATTTCACAGCCCCCGAAGGATCAGCATCCTGGCGAGACGGGCTGACAAATATTCCTTCGATGATACCTATGTACGCTATAGCACTAGGCACAGAAGTATTGAGGACTTTGGGAATTCTCAGCCAACCAACACCCAGGGAGAAATCAACCCCATGCAAATGAAGAAATTCGATTATGCAATAGTGCTTGCCACCATTGCGTTTACGCTATTCACTGTGAGTAGCACCATCTTCTGCGGCATCAGTTACGCAAGCGAACAGATACAGGCTGGGAATCGATACAAGATCATCGGACCAGTGTACTTGAGTGGTATATATCGGAACCTTAACAATCGACAACTCAACAAACAGGCGGCGGTTGGAACTTTGACGGCAGTGCAATTTTCGGGTCCCGAGGTTGGATTCCAATGCAAAGTGCCAGTAGGAACGATCGTGACAATCATTGCTCCGGCACCAAAACGCTTTCCCCTTTTTTTTCTTGCCAATCAATATTTTATCCGATTAGACCCCGACCTGTCCCGTGGGCTTGACGTTGAACTTGAACTTAATCGCGGGATTGAGGGAAGTCTATATGGGTTGAATCCGGAATTATTTAGCCGGCCGCGAGAGTGAACATAGAGGGGTCACTAGGGGGCGCATTCTACATAGAACCACCCAAAACAGGCACGCTGGGGTCAGTTCTAACATTCCAACAAATTAACTGCTGGTCGCCCTTGCGGCTCGGTGGTGTTGACGTTTGGGGAGTGAGAGTAGTCGAAAGGACGTTTGAATGGCAAGGCCACTGAGATTAGAATATGCTGGCGCCCTATACCATGTGACGGCACGGGGAAATCGACAGGAACCGATATACACAGATGATGCAGATCGGCAATCGTGGATGGAAGTCTTAGCCGAGGTCTGCCGGCGGTTCAAAGGGATCATTCATGTCTATTGCCAGATGACCAACCATTACCACACTTGATCCGTCAGTCGCTACAACGGGGACAATTGACCGGCAGTTCGAGATTTGTGGATGAGATCGAGAAGAAAATTGCCAGACGCGTGGAATTTCGGGGACAAGGGAGGCCGAGCAAAGCTGGGAAATAAATCTGTCCGCTTTTTCTCCTTTTTCTCTCAAACAGAAAGATATGAAACTGATTTTTAGGAAGATCATGATAAGATATGATCAGGCTGGATTTTTTGTTTTCAAAGGGGGTTTATCATGTTTTAAAAAACATCGCCTATCCATTTCATAGTAACGGTCTTGCTGTTTCTTTTTTCATCTTATACGTATGCGGGCGCTGCCGCTCCCGGATCACCTGCCGGCCTGGAGTTCGGGGGACACCTGGAGTTCGGGGGACAGCTTACTTAATTAGTGCTTGACTTGGAGTTCGCAAGCGCGGCAGCGCTATCGAGGCGTACTGCCGGTTTATCCAATCCAAGGGGGTAGCACAGTGGCCAGCCCGTTAAATCAAGTCCGGCATCAAATGTTTCTTGGTGATGTGAACTTTACCAGCCAGTTTCACGAGACGGCTAGCGGAGATATATTACGTGAAGTATGCCGCTCCGTAGCTAAACCGCTGGCCGCGTATCGCACTACCTATGCTGAGCGCAACCAGTCGATGGCGCGGGCCTCTTTGTCAGGCGCGTACACCATGCAAGAGATCGGAGAGTTTTTTGGGTCCATTATATGACAGTCAGCCGGGCCGTAAGCAAATTCGAGGCGCAGAGAAAAACTCCCAGGATGACAGATGATGGCAACGGAATGTTGGAATGTTAGGTGACACCAGACAATATCCTAAAAAGGGATTTCTTTGAAGGTGGGGATGATCATGAAATGCTTCTATGCTACCCGGTTGATATTATTTCTTGCTTTGTTGACTTTCCTGTATGCTTGCGGTGGTGGTGAGGCGGGCCGCAGCGAACAAACTGTCTCGGGGGTGCAAATTCAAGGGACACAAATTCAAGGGACACCATACTTTACAAATTCAAGGGACACCAACAAATTCAAGGGACACCATACTTAATTTTTCAGAGATCGCGTTATTAAACAGTCACCGAAACGGATTGATAATCGTTAGGGTTTCAATCTGTTGTCCGTGCTGGAGGTCTTCTGTGATAATATGTAATTACATCCTGTATAATTACATCCTGTTTCCAGGGCGGCGGCGATAACAAGGCTGTTGTCCCAATACGGCTAGGGACATGGGGAATAGGGCACGGGGTCAAATCTTTACTCTTAACAATTAAGAACGGCTATATCGGTGAAATCTACGAATATATGGGGCCTCATTAACAATTATCATTGCGAATCTTTTACAAATGTAACGAGTAAAGATTTGACCCTTAAGACACACAAATGTAACGAGTAAAGATTTGACCCTTAAGACACACTTAAGACGGTCTTAAGACGGTGCGGTCAGGGTCTCCCAGATATCTTCGAGAAGGAGCGGATTAAAAATACGCACGTCCCGAACATTGAACTGCTGCTCGCCGCTATAGAGAACCACGCCGCTGGTGACTCTTTTGATTTCCAACGCCTGAAAACGTTCCAGTCCCTTGATGAAATCCACTGAAAACGTTCCGGCAGACTTGATCTCAACCGGCGTGAGGACACCTTTTTCTCTGATGAGCAAGTCTACTTCGTTGCCGTGGGAGTCGCGGAAAAAATATATCTCCGGTCTGATTCCCTTATTGAGAGCGCCCTTCACGATGTCCGCAACAATGAGGTTCTCATACAGATTACCGCGCAAGGGATCGCGGAATGCCTGTTCTTCCGTGTGGATGCCCAGCAGAAAGGCGGCAAGACCTACATCCGTAAAAAATATTTTGGAGGACTTGACCACACGCTTGCGGACATTTTCGAAGAACGGTGGCAGCTCGAACACGACATACGACGCTTTCAGCACGGAGAGCCAACTCCTGATGGTCGTGGCTGATACGCCCACATCGTTCGAGAGCGAAGCGAGGTTGATGACCTGTCCCACCCGACCCGCCAACAGCGTGAGGAATTTCTGAAATTGCGACAGGTCACGCAACTGGATCAAAGCGCGCACATCCCGCTCGACATAGGTTTGCAGGTAGCCATTGTAGAACCTTCGTGGTTCGAGACCCTCTTCGTGAAGCCGCGGGAAGCATCCGCGAACGATCAAATCGAAGGGGGCCATCGCAGATTCATACCGTCGAAGCTCACGAAATGAGAAGGGCCACAGGGTCAGCATGGCAGTTCGTCCCGCCAACGACTGGCTGATCGCCTCATGCAGTTGTGGTTGATGGTTGCCGGTCAGGATAAACCGCCCACGCCTCTCGTCCTTATCGACCATCCCTTGAACATAGGAAAGGAGAACCGGCAGACGTTGTACCTCATCCAGGATGCCGCCGCCTTCCATCTGTCCTAAGAATCCTCGAGGATCGGCTTCAGCCGCAAACCGGACATCCGGATCTTCCAGGGAAAAGTACGTCTTGTCCGGAAACGTCATTCGGGACAGCGTGGTCTTGCCGGATTGGCGCGGCCCCAGGATGGTCACCACAGGATACTCCGCGGCGGCGCGGCTCAATTCATCGGATATGTCTCGGGTAATCATGGTGTGATGATAATCCGTGTTTGTGCAGATAGCAAGTTAAAAGTCTGATTTGCACAAACATTTGCTCTGGCCCAATCTGCAAGATAGCAACCAGCCCCAAGCCACCTCACGAATTCCGGGGACATAATATAGATTTTTGAAGATCAGGAGGAGAGATCGCTGACCGACCAGGAATGGGAGGAAATGAAGGAGCTCCAGAAGGAAGAACAGTTTTTGAAGGAGCAGGAAAAAAACATGTTTGAAATGGGAATAGATTAATTACTCATGAGAAGGTGAGTCTATTAGTAAGGAAGGGAGCAAGGGATGGACGAACAGAAAGTTAAAGAAGCTTATAAAGAATTGGCGAAATTTCGGAAACCAGCACGATGTCCCAATGTTGATCGTAAAATAGAATTGGCCGGAACATTTGATATTGCCTTTATCGATGTGGACCTGCATGATGATAACGGTATTGCCAGGATAGGGGTGATTCGGGGTATCCCTGCTGAATTGTCATATCCTCCTCATTAAGTGATCGATGCAATGCCACGATGTTCTTGCAATTAGCGGCCCCGGCCGCTATACTCCGGCGCATGCTGCTGATTTATAATATGTTATTCTGGCTGGCCTTTCCATTTGTCATTCTTTTCTACGGTGCGAAGCTGCTACGGCGGGGCAAATACAGAAAAGGATTTGCCCAAAGATTCGGCTTCCTGCCGCCGGAAATTCTCGATCGCCGGTCTGGCAGCCCCCGTATTTGGGTGCATGCCGTCTCCGTCGGGGAAGTGACGGCCGCCGCTCCCATTATCGCCTCTCTCCGCGTGCGGCTGCCTAATGCCGCCATTTTTCTTTCCACGACCACCGATACGGGGCAGGAAATGGCCCTGCGTCTTGTAACCGGGGCCAATGCCTTTTTCTATTATCCTCTCGATATCTCTTTTGTGGTGCGCCGCGTCATTGAGCAGGTGCGGCCCGATATTTTTGTGCCCGTGGAAACGGAACTTTGGCCGAATTTAATCCGTCGTTGCCGCAAACAAGGTTTGAAGATATTGATGGTGAATGGCCGGCTCTCGCCCCGTTCCTTCCGGAACTATGCGCGCACCCGCTTCTTCTGGAAAAGCATCCTTCCCGCTCTGGACGGAATCGGTGTGATCACGGCAGCCGATGCAGAGCGCTTCCGCTTCCTCGGTATGCCGCCGGAGCGATTGCAGGTGATCGGCAACGCCAAGTACGACAGCCTGGCCGCCATGACCTCAGTCGCCCTGCAGGAGGAAATCAGTTTGCGCCTGAATATCGCACCCGGCGATCATGTTCTTGTGGCCGGCAGCACCCATGAAGGCGAGGAGAAAATTGTTTTTGACGTATATAGTAGGTTGCTTGAGATCTATCCCGATTATAAGCTGATTATCGTGCCGCGCCACACCGAAAGGGCGCAGGCGGTGCTCAGCCTGGCAAAAGAGGCCGGTTTTCCCGATGCCATCATGATTACGGAACTGATGCAGGGCAGGAAGCGCCTGGAGGAGAGGATAGTAATTGTCGATGTCATCGGCGAGCTGTTCAAGGTTTACAGTCTGGCGACAGTAGTCTTCTGCGGGGGAAGTCTGGTGCCGAGGGGAGGGCAGAATATTCTGGAGGCCGCCGCCTGGGGCAAGGTGATCTTTTACGGTCCCTTCATGGATGATTTCCGGGAGGAAAAAGTCTTGCTGGAAGCCGTCGGCGCCGGCATCGCCGTGCGCGATGGAATTGACCTGGCAGAGGGTATCCTGAAACTACTGGCCGACCCTGCCTCCCTGACCAGCCGGGGGGAGGCGGGACGTCGCGCCGTGGCTGGCAATGCCGGCGCCGCGGCACACTATGGGGAAATGATCTGTGAGCAACTGGGCAAAGCCACTTCTTCATATGGACAGGCGAGGTAAATTTTGGTAAGCAGAGCCGCAAAAAATAATGCTTGCCTGGGGAGGCATGTTCAGTGATCGAATTTTTTAAAATGAGCGGCAGCGGCAATGATTTTATCATTATCGACAACCGGGATGGGGCGCTGGTGGTTGCCGATATTGTGAAATTTGTCCAGGCGCTTTGCGAACGGAAAGGCTCCGTGGGCGCCGATGGTCTGATCATTATCGAAAAATCATCCCGTGCCGATTTTCGTTGGCGCTTTTTTAATGCCGATGGCAGTGAGGTGGATATGTGCGGCAACGGCGGCCGTTGCGCCGCCCGCTTTGCCTTTCTCAAGGGCATCGCCCCGGCTGCCATGTCCTTTGAAACGGGGGCGGGGGTGATTGATGCTCAGGTCAGCGGCGAGACAGTCAAGCTGCGCCTGACGGCCCCCCGGGAACTGGCCTTGGATTACCAACTGCCGACAGAGGGCGGTTCCCTTATCGTGAGCAGCGTCAATACGGGCGTTCCCCACGTGGTCTGCTTTGTCGATGATTTGGAGCAATTCGATGTTTTTCACACGGGGCGGCGGCTACGTTATCATGCTCACTACCAGCCGGCGGGGACGAACGCCAATTTTGTCCAGGTGGTGGATCGCCATACCATCAAGGTGCGCACCTATGAGCGGGGCGTGGAGGACGAAACCCTGGCCTGTGGCACCGGCTCCGTGGCCAGCGCTTTGATTGCAGCCCGGAAGGGACTGGTGGCGGCACCGGTTGCGGTGCGGGTGAAAAGTGGCGAGACATTGAAGATTTATTTTGACGTGGCGGACGCGGGCTATCGGGATGTTTACCTGGAAGGCGCCGCCCACGTGGTTTACCAAGGTATGCTTTGGGAAGAATTATTCAAAAAACAATAAAAACATCATAGAGGAGAAGCTATTTTGCAGACTGCCGAGCGATTGACGAAGATTCCGCCTTATCTTTTCATGGAACTGAGAAAAAAAATTGCCAAGGCCAAAGCCGAGGGCATCGATGTCATAAGTTTGGCCATCGGCGATCCTGTGGAGCCGACGCCGGACAGTATTATTGATGAGCTGTGCCGCACGGCGCGAGACCCGGAAAATCACCGTTATCCCACGGATGAAGAAAAGGGCATGCTGGCTTTCCGGCAGGAGGTCGCCCGCTGGTACCAGGAACGCTACGGTGTCAGCGTGAACGCCGTCGATGAGGTACTGGGACTGATCGGTTCCAAAGAGGGGTGTCATCACTTCGTCCTGGCACGGGTTAACCCCAATGATGTGGTACTGATGACCGACCCCGGCTATCCCGCCTACCGCTCCAGCATCCTTATGGGCGGCGGTATCCCCTACAATATGCCGATCCTGGCTGAAAACAACTATCTGCCGGTCTATGAAGACATCCCCGCCGCTATCGTCAAGCAGGCCACCGCAATGTTCCTCAATTACCCGAATAACCCCACGGGCGCCTGCGCCACCCGGGAATTTTTCGACCGGACGGTGGCCTTTGCCAAAACCCATGACATTGCCGTCTGCTATGATAATCCTTACAGCGAGGTTCTGTTCGAGGGCCAGGAAAGGCTAAGCTTTTTAATGGCAGCGGGGGCGAAAGAGGTGGGAGTGGAATTGAACTCCCTGTCCAAGCCTTACAACATGACGGGCTGGCGCATCGGCATGGCCCTGGGCAATCCTGTCCTGATTGCTGCCATGAGCAAGGTTAAGGAAAACACTGATTCCGGTATCTTTAACCCCATCCAGTACGCCGCGATCCGCGCCCTACGGGAGGAAACGGGAAACATCGACGCGATGTTGGCTATCTATGCCCGGCGTCGGGAGCGAGTTTTAGCCACACTGAAAAAAATCGGCATCAATTTCGTGGTGCCGAAGGGGACCTTTTACCTCTGGGTGCCAACACCCGCAGGGCTCACTTCCCTCGAATTCACCAACCGTCTTTTTGAAAAAACGGCGGTCGTCGTGGCGGCGGGCACTGCTTACGGCCAATATGGTGAAGGCTATATACGCATCTCGCTGACCGTGCCTGACAAGCGGTTGGAAGAGGCTATGCAGCGGATAGAAAAGGAATTTGCCCCCTAATTATCTCCCCTGACTCTCTTATATATTTTACAGATTTCTCTTCCAACCAATGAGAAGCTAAAATGAATATCTGTTCTCGTGGTAACCCCAGGCGCTCCCTAAGAAATCCGAAATCGAGGGGTTCCCCTCCCTGGTCCTTGACACGGTGCGATTCAATCATACGGTCCAAGAAACCTCTCACCATTAAAGTGAATCAAATGAGACGGTGCCTCCGCGACCCATACCTCGGTTTCCCAGGATATATCGATCTGATAGCGTGAAAAGTCTGCCCGCGTGGGAAAAGCGGACACATATACCGATCCGGCAGTGCCGATAGCAAAGAGCTTTGCCAGTTCCTCGCGTCGCTTGGGGTTAACCGGTCCGTGGCTTGTTACTGCTTCGACAAGGATAATCCAATTTTTCGCGGGATAATGAATGACCACGTCCGGCATCTTGCCGTGCATGTCCACTTTCACGCCACGGGCGGCAAGGCCCGCTTCGTCGAAATATCCCCACTTCTCAGCTGTGTCGCCCACATAAAGGACAACTCCTCCAGGAGCGAATCGTGGCGCGAACTTTTCGAGGATCTCCTTGATAAGCTGGCTGTGCCTACCCGACGAAAGTTAAATAGAGGTAGATTTGGTCATAACCACAGGCACCATGTGCATTTCACGTTCCATCGCGTATTTGCTGGCTAGTCCTTCCCGTGTGCTCAGATATTTTGCCAATTCGTTTTTCCAGGTTTTTGCTTTGTAATGATCGCGCAAAAGCTGTAATGCACCCGGTTCAATCTGGTAGCACCATTTCGGGCTGTTAGTGGACCTTTGGGGCTCATCAGCATTCTCAACGACCAACCCCGCAGCCACGAACTGATGCATGGTTTGCCTTCTGAAGGTCTCTCTTGTGTTCTCGGCGTAAGGCTTCCCGAAATTTGAGCGGCAAAAATCTAGGATGGAGCGAATACCGACCATCGGCGATTCTGCATCTTTCCATGTTTTCGGCGTAGTCAAATTCAGCAAAGCCAGGAAGGTAAGGGCGGAGCGTTCATTTTGCTGAGCTCTGGGGAAGTCCAATGCCTGGAGGATGGCAAGCGCCTCGTCAAGCAGCTTTTGCTGTTTCTTATGCATCGGCGAACTCCTTTTTAACGAGATTGTCTATTTCCTCCTGGGAGGGATATCTATCCTTAACTGTAAGCCCCCACACCTCAAGCATTTGCTGACGTGGATACCTGAGCATACGGAGATCTGTTGCATTCACCTGCGTGTGGCCGCTGAACTGACGGAAATACTCGTCCACCAAGGTGGAATTGAGGAAAAGTGCCAGGCCTTTTGCCAGGGCTGGCGATAGTCCCTTTCGTCCGGCATGAAACAGGTTGAGGTGATTTTCAAAGCCTATGCGTTTACCGGGAACCTGACCTGGATCATTAACCGTGGCTATAATCCGGCGTTTTTCCTCCTTACTCGAAAACCGGCGCGTCAGGGTGTACCAGCCGTTCGGAAAAAGACATTTCGCAGTTTCTTTGACATCTTTTATTGCGTTCGGTTTGCGGCTCTGTTGGGGCCATCGCACAAAGCCATTTTCGCAATGGGCTGCGTAAATGAGGGGAAAGGTTCCTGCTTCCGGCTCCATGCGCAGATATTCCTTCATGCGGAAATCAACGACAGGACCAGTGGATACTTCGATGCCAAGCTCCCGCAACGTACAGGGCAATGTATTGATGCGTCGTTCGACACCTACGGATTGCTCATCAGGTGTGACATGAATCACCATATCCGGATCGTCAGCTTTGACGACTTGTCCGAAATCCGCATGACGGACTGTCATCCCGCTGAAAAAATCCGTCTGTTCTGTCGAGGAAATAACCACCTCGCCCTGAACGGCGTCCTTTATGAGGTGAAATATGATATTTTCCTGCAAGACCTCGTCATGAGCAAAGGCCTTGTCCCTTGACTCAAAAATATGAATGTGTTTGATGGCTGCCATTTCTAAGAGCTGATTGCGAAACGGCTTAAAATAAGGACCGTTACAAAAACTGCGAGGTGTTATAGCAACGAGTTCACCACCGGGACGTAGCATTTTCAAGGCAATAGCCACAAACGCCGCATACAGATTGACGGTTTCAATGCCGATAGAGCGAAGCAACAATCGATGTTCACCATCGCTTCGCATCTTCTTGTAGGGGGGGTTTAAAATGGCATGAGAAAAACATGGCCCGTTATGATGTGTGGTAAAGAGGTTATGTTCCAAAAAATACCTGCCTGATCTGATGAAATCCTCCTCACAGATGTCCGCCGTGTAGATGATTCCCGATTCCCTGCACGCTTCGCGGCAGTGGTCGAGCATCTTCCGAAGATAGGGAATCATTATCGGTTCAATCTCATAGGCAGTTGACCTGATAGATTCCGATCCTTTCTTCTCCGCGCAACAGCGTTGAATGAGAGCCGCCGTCAGACTCCCCACGCCCGCCCCCGCGTCAAGCAATTCAATATCGCCGGAAACGTTCATGAACAGAGATGCCATAAAACCACTTACTGATGATGGAGTCATAAACTGCCCCATGGCGGACTTCCGCTTTCTGTCTAGTTTTGCGTTGGCCTGGTTGAGCAGTTCATCTGCAAGGCCGCTCAAGCGTGTTTTGAAAAATGGTTCAGAAATATTTTGTGCTCTGTTTAGCATGGCTACTTCTCCGCCGTCTTTATCATCGTTTACCAGTTCATCTATGGGCTTGAATATAGCTGAAGAGGCAGAAAAAGTATTGTTTTTTTATTTGCTTGACGGGGTAGGTCTAGCCGGCTGTTTTGTGGATCAGTCCAGCCTCTTGCTTTGTAACTTAGCTCCATCGCGGTTGTTCTTATTTTTAGTCAAAGGCGTAGGTCTGACCCTAAACTTTACTTTTTGCATCTATTGCAATCTAAATACCGGGATTTCCGGCGTATTGCCGGTTCGCAGGGGCGGGCCCCAGGTGCCTGCGCCGTTGGTGGTGTAGATTTGGAAATCGCCCATGGCGTGCAAGCCGTAGTGGTATTTGCCGTAAATCAGTCGGGTAATCAGACCGAAGGGCCAAAGCTGCCCTTTATGGGTGTGTCCGGAAAGCTGCAACGCAATCCCGGCCGCCTTGGCCTGTTCTAAATTTATCGGGGTATGATGCATTAATATGCCCGGCTTGGTACGATCAAAGCCTTTAGAAGCGTTGATGAAATTCGTTTTCCTGGCCAACTTGCCGCTTCTGCCGCCTGCTTCCTCCCGCTCCGAATAGTTAATGCCGACAATTTGCAAACCCTCTAAATTAACGGTCTCGTTATTTAAAATTTTTATCCGGGTTTGCTTTAGTACCGCTAAGGCCTTATCCAGGCCGAGGTAGGTTTCGTGGTTCCCCGTCACAAAGAAAACGCCCCGTTTGGCCCGCAGGCTGTTCAAGGGTTTGACAAAATTATTTAACTCGCCATCCATGCCGTCGAAGAGATCGCCGGTGATGAGAATTAAATCAGGATTTTGCGCGTTGGTTTGTGCCGCCAAGTTTTGCAGATTGTCGATGCCGTGTATCTGGCCCAGATGGATATCGGAAAGCTGCACGATTGTTTTACCTTTCCAAACGGCTGGCAGATTTTTTATCGATATATCCATTTTCTTGATCTGCGGATGAAAAGCATTTACCAGGCCGTAGGCGGAAAAAAGCAGCGCTAACATAAAAAAGCCGGCACTTAAGTAAGTTACATTAAAGTCGAATTTTGCTAAAGCAAGAAGGTAGGCCAAAAGCCGGATCAAACAGACGGCAAGCGTCAGATTTATCGCTAAACCCAGCCAGGCAGCGGTGAGGAGGTAAAAAAACCTGATCCAGGGACCTTGAGTGTTATGGGCAATGATGGAAGCGATGATAAAACTTACTGATAAGATGGCAAGGATGACGAATAAGCCGTTTTTCAGCCAGGGTTTAGTAAGGCTGAAAAGTCCAATTAGAGAATGATAGAGAAAATAGTGGCCGCTAAATAATAAAGTCGCTCCCAAAAAAATGAAAAGCAAAAAACGGAAAAACATGATGATATCCCTATTCCTCGGATTTTATTTCCTCTTTATTATCCCGATATTTTGAGATCGCCTGATTGTGGGCGTTAAAGTTTGAGGAAAAAGAGTGTGTGCCGTTGTTCTTGGACACAAAGTAGAGATAATCTACCGGCGCCGGATTCAGCGCCGCCTGTAAAGAGTCGAGACCGGGGTTGGCAATGGGCGTCGGCGGTAAACCGTTAATGCGGTAAGTGTTGTGCGGAGTGTCATTAAGCAGGTCCCTTTTGGTGATTGTGCCCCTGAAGTTACTCACATCATATACGGCGGTGGGATCACTTTGGAGTTTCATCCCCTTTTTCAGCCGATTGTGAAAAACCGCCGAGATCAGCGGTTTTTCCCCTTTATTCCCCGATTCCTTGCCGATGAGGGAGGCCAAAGTGATGAACTCTTGCGTGGTAAATCCCAATTCTTTCGCACGGTTCAACATCTGCGGGGTGACTTTTTTCCGGAATTGGTTCACCATAATCCTGATGACCCCCCGCGTCTCCATGGAGCGGTCGAGGCGGTAGGTGTCGGGAAAGAGATAACCCTCCAGGCTGGGGACCTGCAGCCCGAGTGAGCTCAGAAATTCCTCATCCGTGGCGAGTGTCATGAACCGCTTCTCATCCACCAGCTTATAGGAGGCCAGACGGGCTGCCACTTCCCGCAGGTCAAAATCTTCGGGGAAGGTAACGAGATAACCCTTGATGTCGCCCCGCACCATTTTATTGACGATTTCCAGCGGTGTCATCGCTTCGGTAAACTCATATTCGCCAGCCTTCATCCGCCCGTTGGCCCGCTGAGAAATAGCCAAAAGATAGAAAAGCAGCCGGTGCTTTACCAGTTCCGCCCCATCAAGAATATCCACAATTTCTATGAAGCTTGCCCCGCGGGGGATATCGACCGTGTGGGAGGTCTGAGCTTTGCCGATAGGAGTTCCCGCGAAGGTTGCAAGCGATAAATAAGCGAGCAAGGGAATAAGGAGCAGAATAAATATGACGGATACCCGGTTTTTGCCGGTGATTTTAAAAATTTTCATAAGATAGTTCAGAAGCTTTCATTCATTTAATTTTGTGGAGATGATCCAGATAACCTTGAAGGATCATGCCGGCGGCGATTTTATCAACTACGCCCTTTTTCTTTTTTATCCGGATATTGGCTTCCCGCATGATTTCTTCCGCCTCTTTGGTGCTAAAAGCTTCATCCCATCTGATCACGGGAAGGGAGAAGAGGGCTTCGAGGTTCCGGATGAAAGCATCAACTTTCTCACACTGGATGCCGGCCGTGCCGTCGAGACGGAGAGGATAACCGATGACGATTTTCTCCACCCCGTAAGTTTTGATAAAGCTTCCTATCGTCTCGAAATCATTATTTTTATTCTTCCTCTCGATAACCGCCAGGGCTTGTGCCGTGATCCCCAATTCATCACAGATGGCGACGCCAATCCGTTTTGCTCCGTAGTCGATTCCCAGTATCCGCATTTTTAAAATTCCTGTTGTTGTCTCGCGTTCATTTACGGGCGGGAGGAGGGGGAAGGAGAGGCTTATAGCCCGTATCAGGCGGCCGGTTGGGGAGGGCGGCGGCTTCCCGGGCCAGTTGGTCGCAACGTTCGTTCTCAATATTATCCGCATGGCCGCGTACCCAGATGAACTCTACCGTGTGTCGGCGGCACTGACCAAGAAGCTGCTCCCAGAGGTCAGGGTTAAGAGCTTTTTCCCGGTGGTTGCGCATCCACCCGTTAGCCCGCCATCTTTCCACCCATCCTTTGGTCATGGCATTGGTCAAGTACTGGGAGTCGCTATAAAGCGTCACCCGGCAGCGGGTTTTGAGCGTCGCGAGTCCCATGATGGCGCCCATGAGCTCCATGCGATTGTTGGAGGTCAATTGAAAGCCGCCGGAGAGCTCCTTGCGGTGCCGGTCATAAAGCAATACCACTCCATAACCGCCGGGGCCGGGATTCCCCTGGCAGGCGCCGTCCGTGTAAATGGCAACGATTTTCGGTTTCTCATCCAATTTGCAATAATTCCTTGATGCCTGTTTCGTAGGGAGGGATGGCAACGCCTGTTTCCGTGACGATGGCCGTCACATAACGGTGCGGGGTGATGTCGAAGGCCGGGTTATAAACTGCCATGCCCGCCGGGGCGGTTCTTATGCCGCCTATCGACAGCACTTCCTCAGCTTTTCTCTCTTCGATGGGAATATCCTGACCCTGGGGCAGGGAGATATCGATGGTGGAAAGAGGGGCGGCCACATAAAAGGGCAGGCCGTTTTCCTTGGCCAGCACGGCGATGCTGTAGGTGCCGATTTTATTGGCCACATCGCCGTTCGCGGCAATGCGGTCCGCTCCCACGATGACCTTGTCAATCTTCCCCTGGGACATGACGAAGCCGGCCATGTTGTCGGTAATCAGCGTCGCCGGAATGCCTTCCTTTTGCAGTTCCCAGGCGGTAAGGCGGGCGCCCTGCAACACGGGCCGCGTTTCGTCCACAAAGATGTGGAGCCTTTTCCCTTCCTCGCAGGCGGCCCGAATAACTCCCAGCGCTGTGCCGTAGCCCGCGGTAGCCAGGGCCCCGGCATTGCAATGGGTAAGGACACGGTCGCCGTCTTCCAGCAGGATGCGGCCATTTTTACCAATCCGCCTGTTGATGGCAATATCCTCCTCGACGATGCGGCAGGCTTCTTCCACAAGGGCCTTCCGGATATCCGCCACCGTTCCCGCGCCGGTTGCCCAGCAACGTTCCATCCTTTCGATTGCCCAGAAAAGATTGCGGGCGGTGGGCCTGGTCCGGGAGAATTCGTCACAGATACGGTGAAAAGCGGGTTCAAATTCCTTGCGCGAAGCGGCGGCCAGGGAAAGACATCCCAGCGCAATGCCCAGAGCAGCGGCCACGCCGATCGCGGGTGCGCCTCGCACCGTCAGGTCATTGATGGCGGCCACAACCTGGCGATAATCGCGGCAGGCCACGTACCGCTCTTCCTGCGGCAGCAGCTTCTGGTCGATCATGACAACATGGTCATTATCCCAATAAATGGTTTTGATCATAAAATAATTAATGTATTGGGTGAGGGGTGGCTGGTATTATCCATTATTTAGCGCCTTTTTTAACAAGTCGTTGATGATCTGCGGATTGGCCTTGCCCTGGGTGGCCTTCATGACCTGGCCGACGAAGAATCCGAAAAGCTTGTCCCTGCCGCCGCGATACTGGGCGAGTTGTTCCGGGTTGGCGTTTACGACGGCGGCGATGATGCCGGCAATCTCTGTTTCATCGGTAATCTGGACAAGACCTTGCTCGGCAATGATCGTTTGGGCAGTTTTGCCGCTTTGATACATGGCGGCAAAAACTTCCTTGCCCATTTTACCGCTGATCGTGCCGGCCTCGATGAGCTTGAGCAGGTCTGCCAGCGCCGCCGGCGTCATGGTCGAATCTTTGATATCCTTCTTATCTTCATTGAGGAAGCGGAGCAGGTCGCCCATGACCCAGTTGGCGGCTTGTTTGGGTTGCTCTGACAGCTTGGCCGCCGCTTCGAAATAATCAGCCAGGGCACAGGAACTGGTGAGAACCCCGGCATCATAGGGTGACAGATTGTAAGCGCTGATGAACCGTTCTCTTTTAACCAGCGGCAGTTCGGGCAGACTTTTTTCCAATTCGGCAATCCATGCTGACGAGATCAGGAGCGGTACCAGATCCGGGTCGGGGAAATACCTGTAATCGTGGGCTTCTTCCTTGCTGCGCATGGATTGGGTGACGCCCTGGGCATCATTCCAGAGCCTGGTCTCTTGTATCACGGGCGTACCGCTTTCCAGCAGATAGGACTGACGTTTTATTTCATATTCCAGGGCACGTTGCACGTTTCGGAAGGAATTCATGTTTTTCAATTCCGTGCGGGTGCCGAATTTTTCCGTTCCCAGGGGCCGCAGGGAAATATTGGCATCGCAACGGAAGCTCCCTTCTTCCATATTGCCGTCGCATACTTCGAGGTAAACCAGGATTTCATGGAGACGTTTCAGGTAATCCGCCGCCTCTTCGGGATTTCTCATCTCCGGCTCGCTGACGATTTCCATGAGAGGAACGCCGGTGCGATTCAAATCGACACTGCTGGCGGGGTTGAAAGCATCGTGCATTAATTTGCCCGCGTCCTCTTCCAGATGGATTCTGGTGATGCCGATTCTTTTGCGGCCGTCGGCAAGGTCCAGATCGACCCAGCCATGTTCTGCCAGAGGCTGATTGTATTGAGAAATCTGGTAGCCCTTGGGCAGATCGGGATAAAAATAGTTTTTCCGGGCAAAACTGCTCTCGCCGTTAATCCGGCAATGGGTGGCCAGGGCCATCTTCATGGCAAATTCGACCACGCGCCTGTTCAGGACAGGCAGGACGCCGGGCATGCCGAGACAGACAGGGCAGGTATGATGATTCGGCACGCCACCGTACTTGGCGGAACAACCGCAAAATATCTTGGTTTGTGTAAGCAGTTGGGCATGCACCTCCAGCCCGATAACCGGTTCGAATTCCATTAGAGCTGAGGTCTCCTTTTTTCTCGCGGTGCGCTTTTTTCATAGGCGGCGGCCATTTGAAGCAGTTTTCCTTCGCCGAAGTGTCCGGCCAGCAGTTGCAAGCCGATGGGGAGGCCGTCAGTTGTAAAACCGCAGGGGATGGATAAGCCGGGGATACCGGCTAGATTTGCAGAAATAGTAAAAATATCCGAAAGATACATCTGCATCGGGTCGTCCGTCTTTTCTCCCAGCCGGAAGGCCGGGGTGGGGGAGGTGGGGGTCAGGATCACATCGCATTTGCGGAAAGCCTCATCGAAGTCCCGTTTTATCAGCCCCCGGACTTGGGAAGCCTTCTTATAGTAGGCATCATAGTATCCAGCCGAAAGAACATAGGTGCCAAGCATGATGCGCCGTTTCACCTCCGGGCCAAAACCTTCGGAGCGGGTTTTTTTATACATATCCAGCAAGTCGCGGTAAGTGTCTGTCCGGAAACCGTATTTTACCCCGTCGTAGCGGGCCAGGTTGGAACTGGCTTCGGCCGGAGCGATAATGTAATAGACGGCCAGGCAATATTCGGTGTGGGGCAGGGAGATGGGAAGGCACTTGGCGCCCAGCCTCTCGAAGGTCGCGATGGCCTCCTGGACGCTGGCTTCCACTTCTGGATCAATCCCGGCGATAAAATATTCTTGGGGGATGCCGATGGTCCAGCCTTCCACGCCACCGGGGAGAAACTGGCGGTAATCCGGCACTTCCACGGTTGCCGAGGTAGATTCACGGGGGTCATGGCCGGCGATGGCGTTCATTAAAATAGCGCAGTCTTCCACGTCCTTGGTGAAGGTGCCGATCTGATCCAGGGATGAGGCGAAGGCAATCAGGCCGAAACGCGATACGCGTCCGTAGGTCGGTTTCATGCCTACTACGCCACAGAGCGCCGCCGGTTGCCTGATGGAGCCGCCCGTGTCGGAACCAAGGGCCGCCGCGCACATGTCGGCGGCCACCGCTGCGGCGGAGCCGCCGCTGGAACCGCCGGGGATTCTGGTCAGGTCCCAGGGGTTAGCTGTGGCGCCAAAGTAGGAGGTCTCGTTGGAGGAGCCCATGGCAAACTCATCCATATTAGTCTTGCCGGTAAAGATGGCGCCGGCCTGCCTCAATCTCTCCACGACAGTGGCGTCATAGGGTGGGACAAAATTGCTTAACATGCGGGAACCGCAGGTGGTTCGCACGCCCTTGGTGCAAAGGATATCTTTCAGGGCTAAAGGGATGCCCGTAAGTTCTTTGATGTTTCCCTGCTTGATAAGGTTATCCGCCGCCTCAGCCTGGGCAAAGGCCGCTTCCCTGGTAAGGGTAACGTAGGCGTGCACACTGCCCTCTACGGCGTTGATGCGCCGATACATGTCGCTTACGACATCGGTTGCGCTAACGGTTCCCGCCCGCAGCAGCGCCTGCAATTCATGGATGGTTAAACGGAAGAGTTCCATAGAGTTCCTATTCCACTACCTTGGGGACGATGAAGCAGTTCTCCCGTACTTCCGGGGCATTAGCCACCGCCAAATCATAATTCAGGGAGTCGTGGACGACGTCCTCACGAAAG
>Ga0082335_1002482_pt1 | contig 34311 bp, 30 predicted proteins | sample Subgrocontami58m_FD_72375 | JGI IMG/M metagenome (GOLD analysis project Ga0082335, IMG submission 72375) | Subsurface groundwater microbial communities from S. Glens Falls, New York, USA - GMW37 contaminated, 5.8 m (SPADES assembly) (version 2) ... | reverse complement strand
CCGGAATCAACATGATCGCCTGCCGTGCGCGCGCCATGGAGCCGCGGGGCGAAGCGCGCGAGGAAGCCGACGTCGTGCTCGATGTGTTGAAGCGCATGGGCTACGGCGCGCAGTTGCCGGTCTCCGGCTACCGCGAGCTGCTCGACTACCGCCTGCAGCCCCTGGGCATCGACTTCGAGGAGTTCAAGCGCCGGGGCGTGATCGAGCGGCCCGACGAGCCGCTCAAGTACGCAAGCGGCAAGCTGCGCCGCGACGGCAAGCCCGGGTTCAACACGCCCTCGGGCAGGATCGAGTTCGCCTCGTCGGTGCTGGCGAAGTTCGGCTACGAAGTGGTGCCGAACTTCAAGGAGCCGCCGATGAGCCCCGTCAGCACGCCCGGGCTCGCGCGCGACTACCCGCTCATCCTCGTGAGCGGCACGCGCTCGATCGAGTTCTACTCCACGCTCGGGATCGAGGTGCCGAAGCTGCGCAAGCGCCGTCCCTGGCCGGTGCTCGAGATGAGCCCCGAGACCGCGCGCGAATACGGCCTGGAAGAGGGCGACTGGGTCACGATCGAAGCGCCGACCACCGACAAGTCGATCAAGCGCCGGGTGGCGCTCGTCGAGGGCATGCACCCGCTGGTGGTCAATGCCGAAGGGCTCTGGTACATGCCCGGCGAGGACCAAGTCGAAGGCGTGCTCGCCGTCGGCGCGAACGTGCTCACGCCGCTGCGCGACGATGTGGATCCCGTCGTCGGGGGATCGATCGCGCGCTGCATTCTCTGCCGGGTGCGCAAGACGAGCAACGCGGTCGCCAAGGCGGCGTAGGCGGCGCGGGACACCGCGGGGTTCGGCGTCATGTCTGCGCACCTACAGCTTGGGGTCCCTACCGCGACTCGTGTGCCAGATGCGCAGCACTTGGACTTCTTCGCCCTGGATGCGGTAGTAGAGGAAATAATGAATTCGAGCGAGATGCAATCGCTTCACCCCCGGAGTGCGTGCATTGGTCACGGGGGCGCCAATGCCAGGCTCTATACTCAGAAGCGAAAAAGCCTCCGAGAGGTCCTCATCGAAGGCTTCTGACGCAAGAGGACGGTTGTCATCCCACCACGCAGCGGCCCGGTCAATCTGCGTCTGCGCCCGCTTCGCGACCCGGACTTTCATGCTTCAGCTAGCCATGACGACGCGCGAGCTTCGCGAGCATTTCCTCCGCTGAAACCATTTCGCCGCGGTCGGCCTCGGCGATCGCGAGAAGAATTTCGGCTTCCTCTTCGGGCGTGAGAGTTACACCGCCTTCCTCGTCCCGAGCCAGGACCGTGACCGAGGTGCCTTCCTCGAATGTCGCGCCTTCTAGCACGACCTTTCCACCGACGACTTTTCCAGTAGCGATCTTCATGGCTGTAAGAATACTCCGATTCGAGCTCTGCTGATTTGACGCCGAACGTACAGTGAACTTCCTATTCGCCGCGTAGGCCGCCGGCGCCCGACGCGCCGGTCAATAGTAGAGGAACCGCCCGATCCGACTCAACAGCTCGTCGAGGCCCTGGCGGAAGGCCCAGCTCTCCAGCCGGACGTCGCCGCGGCGTGCGCTGATCGACTTCCTCGTGGCGCGGTTCGAGCACACGCCCCCATGGGACGTGGGCTGGTAGGTACGGCCGTTCGAGCCGCTTGCGGTTGACTGGCGGATCAATAGTCGGCTGGCGGGTCGCCGCGCGTGGACTTGAACAGCCCCGCGAGGAGATATCGCAGATTCCCGGGCGTCAACAGCAGCCTCAGCATCGTCCTCATGTCCTCGTGCGTCAAGGCCGTCGAGAGATCCCACCCGGCCGGGGTCGTCGTTCTCACCTTCATGATCAGCCAGTCCTTCCTCGCCTTCATCTCGGTGATGTCCCCGACCAGCTCCACCGGGAATATGCCGTTCGACTTCATCCGCATTGATCACCCTCCCGGAGGTCGCCCACCCGTATCCTTCTATAGGGACCGCGCGACGCAGGCACCCTCGTGCACAGCGTCCACGATCGCCCGCGGCTTGAGGCAGTCGCCGATCCGGTACAGTCTCGGAACCTTGCCGACGAGGCTGTCGTAGAGCGCCTGGTCGGGAGCGAACCCCATCGCCAGAACCACGCTTTGGGCCTCGATCTTCTGTCTCTTTCCTTCCCGAAGAACGACCACCACGCCGTCATCCTCGATCGCCTCGATCTGCGCCTTGGTATACGCCTGGATTCCGAATTTCGGCATGAGGGTCATGACCAGGCGCACCTTGTTCATGATCTCCATGTCGTAGGCGATCGACGCGCAATCCTTGGGCTCGACGATCGTGATCTTCCTTGCCCAGCCCTTCTTCGCGATCGTGTACGCGGCATCGGCGCCGATGCGGCTTCCCCCGAGCACGACCACGGTCTCGCGCAACCGGGCCTTTCCCGTCAGGACGTCCTTGACTCCCACGACGTGCTCCTTGAGGATCCCGGGAACATTCGGAAAGACGGGACCCGGAGCACCCGTGGCCAGTATGACGACATCGGCTTCGGCGTCCTCGACGACGCGGGCTGTCGCTTCCTTGCCCAGTTCGAAATTCACGCCCGCCTTGCCGCACTCGCGCACCAGCCAGTCGCGAAAGTCTCGGTTGATCTCGTTGCCGATGCACGTGGACATGACCTCGATCGCGCCGCCCAATTCCGGTTCCCTTTCGATGAGGGTGACCTGATGGCCTTGCAGCGCCGCCACCCTGGCCGCCTCCAGCCCCCCGGGCCCTCCGCCGACGACCAGGACCTTGCGACTCTTGAACGCGCGCCGGGGCGCATATTCGCTCTCCCGGCCCATCTCCGGATTGATCGCGCATGAAGCCTGGAACTGCCGGATCACGCCCCTGTCGGTGCAGTGAACGCAGCAGGTGCAGGGGCGAATGTCCTCGAGCCGGCCCTCGAGGATCTTGTTGAATACCTCCGGGTCGGCGAGCGACGGTTTCGCGATCTGGACCACGTCGGCGTGGCCCTCCTGCAGGTGGCGCTCCCAGCTGGCCGGGTCATAGTCCATCATGGTGCGGTGAAACACCGGCACGCCCACCACTTTCTTGATCTGCGCCGTGTACTCCCATATCCCTTTCGGGCCGTATTTCAAGGTCCCCGCCGCGCGCTCGTCCACGGCCATGGTCTCGTAGGTCCCGACCATGGCATCGAGGTAGTCCACTCCCGCCTGTTCCAGGCTCTGTGCAAGAGCAAGACTGTCGTCCATCGCGACTCCGCCCGGCATGAAATCGTCCGCGACGAAATCGTAACCGATGACAAGATCGGGACCGCACCGCTCGCGAATCCCCCGGACGATTTCGAGCGGGAGCCGATTGCGGTTCTCGCGGGATCCGCCGTATCTGTCGGTTCTCCGATTGAAATGCGGCGAACGGAATTGATGCAGCAGATACGCGGTGGCGCCGTGCAGTAACACGCCGTCGAATTCCACTTCCTTCGCCCTGAGCGCCGCCGAAATGAACCTGTCGCGGGCATCCTCGATGTCTTCCAGCGTCATGGTCCGCGGCGTGATGAAACCGGTCGCCCCGTGACGCATGACCGAGACGCCGGAAGGCGAAATCGGGACCGTCGAATGAGCCCCGACATTGACCAGTTCGATGAAAGCGGCCGCCCCGTTCCGATGGATGACGTCGACCAGACGCGAGAGCCCGGGTTGATAGATGGGGCTGTCGATGCAGATCGTGGGCACCGGCCATCCATAGCGGCTGTCCACCATGGTCGCCTCGATGATGACCGCCGCCGCGCCGCCCCTCGCGCGGGCGCCGTAGTAATCGATCATCTGCTGGGTGACCTCTCCGTTGACGCTCGACATGCGCACCTGCATCGGTCCCATGATCATCCGATGCTTGAGACGGAGCGGTCCCACCTGTATGGGCGTGCCGACGAGCCGACGTTGAGCTTCCATGTCTTGGCCTCCCCGAGATTGGATCAAATTAGCGGCGATCGCATCTAGCAACTTGTCGAAATACGTGGCTCGATACTAATTTCCCGTCATCCCGAGTTTCCTGTCATCCCGAGCGAAGCGAGGGATCTGCTGTTGTGCCGAGTCGACGACTTGAAAAAGCAGATTCCTCGTCGCTGCGCTCCTCGGAATGACAGGACTGCGTTCTTCAACACCCTGCTAACCATGTCATTCCGAGCGGAGCGAGGAATCTGCTTTTCTTGAATCACTGAAAAAGCAGATTCCTCGTCGCTGCGCTCCTCGGAATGACAGGATTGCGTTTTTCGACATCCTGCTAGCGGCCTTCCTTGCGGAAATCGGGATGCCAGGGGATCAGGCGGCTCTGGACGAACAGGAACAGCTTGTTCAACGACCAGCCCAGAAAGCCCAGCGCGACGATGCCGGTGAACACCTGGGTCACCTTGAACGTCCTCAGACCGTAAAGAATCAGATAGCCCAGCCCGTCGATCGTGCCGACCATCTCCGCCGCCACGGTCACCACCAGGCCGAGGGAAAGCGCGATGCGCATCCCGCTGAAGATCCAGGGCAGCGTCGAGGGCAACAGCACGAACCGGAAGATTTCCCCGCGGTCGTAGCCGAAGGTCCTCGCCGTGAGCACGAACTTGGTCTCGACGTTCCTGACGCCGTAGATCGTATTGATGACGATCGGAAAGAACGCGCCGTAGGCGATGACGGCAACCTTCATCGGCGTACCCATCCCGAGATACAGCATGGCAAGGGGGATCAAGATCACCGCCGGGATCGCCCGGAGCATTTCGAGTCCCGGCTGCAGGACTCGGAATAGGCGCTTGTGCTGGCCGATCAGGATCCCGAGCGGAATGGCAAGGATGGCCGCCAAACCGAAACCCAGCGCCAGCCTTTGCAGACTGGCCACTGCCTGGCGTCCGAGCACTGCAAGCTGCTGCGTGTCGGCGAACGCCGCAATTACGGTCCAGGGGCTGGGGATCGTTCGGGCATCCAGCACCTGCACTGTGACCAGGGTCTGCCACGCCAGCAGGCATGCCAGCAGGAAGGCGAACCCCAGCCATGGTCTCGAGCGCTTCAAGCTTCCACTCCGCGGTAACGCTCGATCCAGGGAAACACCCGGTCCGCGACCCAGTTGAATCCGATGTTGATCAACAGGCCGAGGACGGAGACGACCAGGATTCCGGCGTACATGGCGGGCGTATCGAGCCTGTTCTGGGCGTCGAGAATGACTTGCCCGAGACCCTGGGTGCTCACCACCATTTCGCTGAGCACCGTCAGCGCCAGCGCCATGGTGAGGCTGATCCTCATGCCGCTCAGGATCTGGGGCAGGGCCGAGGGCAGCATCACGGTCAACATGATGCGCGCCGGGCCGAGCTGAAACGACTGTGCTGAACGCACGTGCAGGACCTCGACCGAGGCGATGCCTTCGATGCAATTGATGAGCAACGGCCAGGTGCTGGCATAGGCGATGGAAGCGATGTTCATCGAATCGCCCAGTCCTACCAGCAGGATGATGATCGGTATGATCGCAACCGAAGGAATCGGTCTCAGGAACTCGACCACCATTCCGAAGAGGTCGCGAAAGAACTGCACTGCGCCCATGAATATGCCGAGCGGCAGACTGATGCACACGGCGATCAGGAAACCGCAGAACATCCGGTACACGCTCGCCCGCAGGCTGGTCCACAGGTCGCCTTGCAGCGCCATGTCCCACAACGAGGAAAAGATGCTCGTGACGGGCGGGAAGTATTGCGGGTCGAGCGCGCCCGCCCGCGCAAGCACCTCCCAGAGCAGTCCGCACAGGATCACCAGCAGCACGCCGCCGGCGAAGTCCCCCAGATCAGCCGGCCTGTTCAAGCCGTCTTCCCTGCGCCTGCTCCGCCTGCATGATGGAGAACAGGTGGCGCCAGTAGTCCGTGAACAAAGGGTCCTGCCGGGTAACGGACTGGCGGCGCGGGCGCTCCAGCCCGACGTCCAGGCATTCGATCACCCGGCAGGGACGATTGCTGATCACGTAGATGCGGTCGGAGAGATAGATCGCCTCCTCGATGTCGTGGGTGATGAATACGACGGTCTTCTTCTGCCTGGACCATATCTCCAGAAAGCTGTCCTGCAGGTCGGCACGGGTCTGGGCGTCGACGGAGGCGAAGGGCTCGTCCATCAGGATGATCTCCGGGTCGTAGGCGAGGGCCCGGGCGATGGCCACGCGTTGCTGCATCCCTCCGGAGAGCTGCCACGGATAATGCGATTCGAAGGATTGCAGGTTGACCATGGCGAGGGCCTGCCGGGCTCTTGCCAGCTTTTCGCTCTTCGGATGCTTGCGCCGGCGCATCCCGAACAACACATTGCCGGAAACGCTCAGCCAGGGGTAGAGCGAGCGGCTGTAATCCTGGAACACCAGCGTGACATCGGGGTGAGGCGAGGTGACCGTCTTGCCCCGGATGCTCACCCGCCCCGCCGAGGGATCCAGGAGGCCGGCAAGACACATCAGGAGCGTCGTCTTGCCGCAGCCGGAGGGACCGAGAATCGAAACGAACTCGTCCTTCCTGACGTCCAGGCTGATGTCGCCGATCGCGACGGTCTCCCCCTTGCCTTGCTGGTAGACCTTCCTCAGGTGCTCGACCTCGAGCACCGCGGCCTCTCCCCGGGATCCCGAATCGATCGCGACTTGACTCATTCCGGGCGTATCCCCGGCCGCCTACTGCGAGACGACGTAGGGCGATATGTAGTCCTTCGCGTGGAGCTTCTTCTTGCTGTACCCGACATCGGTCATGATGTCGAGGCTCTCCTGAACGAGCCGTTCGTCAACGCCCTTCTTGAAATCCGTCAGGCTGAACCGCTTGACGCTGGCCACGGGCTGCTTGATGTTCTTCGCCAGGATTTCCAGGGCCTCGCCCTGCTCATTGGCGTTGATGAAGTCTATGCTGCGGTTGAGCGCCCTGAGGAATCGCTTGAGCGTGTCGACGTTCTTGTCCTGCCATTTCCTGCTCGCAATGGTCAGCCCCACCAGGGCCACTCCACGCGGCGACGCGTCGGAGTGATACCAGGACAGGACCCGCGCCACTTTTCGATCCGTGTACGAAGTCACGAAGGGCGCGGCCGTAAGCGCCACATCGATGCTCTTGGACTTCATCGCGCTTTCCATCGCGGGAAAGGGCATTTCAACGTAAGTCACCTTGGCCGGATCCACACCGTGCTTCTTCAGCCAGGCCTCTGCATACATCTGCACGTTGCCCTTGAGGCTGTTCGACGCAAAGGTCTTGCCCACGAGGTCCTGCGCCGTCTTGTAGGGCGCATCGTAAGGAACCATCAACGCGATGTAGAGATTCTTCGGGCTGACGAGGTTGTTGTTCGAAACGATGCTCAGGTCGTAACCCTGCTCGTTGGCCTGCACCACCGATACGATGTTGGCGGTGAGAGCGATATCGAGGCTCCCCCCGATCATGGCCGAGGCGGCTTCCGCCCCGCTCGCCATGGGTACGGTCTGCAGCTTGACGTTCTCGGCGGCGAAGTAACCCTTTTCCTGTCCGACGAAGACCGGCCAACTGTTGATGATGGGGAGCAGGGAAATCTTGACCGTCACCTCTTTCCCACCGGAGGGCGGCGTCTGGGACCGGACACCCGGGGCAAGTAACAGGCATAAAACGGCTATCGTCACCAACGGAATCTTGCGCATTTTGCTGGCCTCCTCTGATTGAAGCGCCTAACAGGGCGTTGAAAAACGCAGTCGTGTCATTCCGAGGAGCGCAGCGACGAGGAATCTGCTTTTTCAAGTCGTTGATTCGGCATAACAGCAGATCCCTCGCTTCACTCGGGATGACAAGAAATTAGCATCGAGCCACGCATTTCAACAGCCTGCTAACCCTTACTAACGTTACGCGTTTCGATTCTGCCCGAGGGCAGATCGACCCCCCTCGCACATCCGCGCCTAGACTGCCATCGCCTGAGCCGTCCCGACCTTCGGGAGGCCGAGTATGGCCCTCGCTTCGGCCGGCGTGGCAATTTCTCTTCCAAGATTTCGAGCGATCCCGGCAATGGCTTTGACGACCTCGCCGTTGTCCCGGATGTAATCGTCGCGATGCGGATACATGTTGACCGCATCCTCCATCCCGATCCTCACCATGTCGGCGCCGAGCATGATCGCCATCACCGTGAGCGGCATCCAGTTCCGTCCGCCCATCAATGCCTGCCAGACGATCCCGCTCTTGGGCAGCATGCGAACGTAGGTGAACAGGTACTCGAACGCTTCGATCCCGTACAGGCTGGTCGGCGTATTGTGCACCCCGAGGAGCGTGTCCAGGATGACGGGCGGACGCGCGATCCCGCTATCGAGCACCCATTCCTTCACATCCAGGAAGTCCGAGTGGTGGAACGGACTGAGCTCCACCCGGATTCCCTTGGACTGAAGGTATTTCACGTCGGAGATCGCCCCCGCCTTGGTGTTGAATCCCAGCATGTTCGTGCCCGAACCCAGGGTTCCCGTGAAGGGCAGCACGATGCCGATCTCCACGTAGCGGTTGTTGGCGCCCATGCGCGTGAGCGGTTCGATCAGCGGCGCAACCCGGGTTTCCGCCAATATGGATTTCTCGTCCGCGATGCGCCCGCCGTTGAACTGGGGCGGGGTCATGTAGATCGCGCCGACGTCCGTGATGATGTCCGGGGCGACCGCGAAGACGCCGTCGCACCATTCCTTGTGGATCCTGAGACGTTCGTCCAGCGACATGAACTGCGTTCCCGTCTGCGGGTTCTTGGGGTGGAAGTGCCACATGGCGGCCCCGGCCTGGTAGGCCGCCTTCACCTGCGCGGCGACTTCCTCGGTCGTGATCGGGAGATTCGGGTTGTTCCTCCTGTCCACGAACGCCCCGGAGGCGGCGATGTTGATGATGAGTTTCTTCCCCATCGCGGGGTCGATGGGATCCCTGCGGCCGTCGAAGATCTTCTTCGACTCCTCGATGACCGCATCCAGTCCGGTCAAGGTCGGTGATTGCTGTGCCATGTCGCACTCCTTCGAGCTGACCTCAATTGATCGAAAGCGAAACGTCCCAGAGCGCCGGATCGCCGCGGCGCGTCATCTCCACGTCGAGCATCGTGGCGCAGCCGGAACAATAGAATTCCCGCAACAGGAATTCCGCGGTCGTCGAACGCCAGCGGCCCGCGACGCTCAAGGGCCTCTCCCGATACGGAATATAGTCCTTGTAGTTCTGGTCGGCGGGCGAAGTGAGCGTCCCGCACTTCATGCACCGGACCGTATCGCCGACGATCTCCAGGTATTCCGTCATCCGGATCGCATTCCCCGGCGTTTGGGCCCCGGCCTTTGCCGGGGACGGGGTGAACTTCGATTTCGGCCGCTGCGTCTCGGGGGAGGCGAGGCGGGCTTTCCTGTAGTCCTCCCGCAGGGCGCGCGTGCCCGCTTCGTCCACCTGCGCGGTCTGCGGGTCCAGAACCACCCCGTAGATCTCTTTCGCGCATTCAGGCGAGATGCGACGGTGGACGACGTCCTTGCTCACCCGTTCGGGGCTGCGCTCCAGCGGATCGCCGTAGCCGCCGCCGCCTTCCCAGACGTGATAATGGACTTCCGACGGCGCGAAGATGCGGCTGATCTTGGCCGGCAGGTGCCAGACGCGGCCGAAAAGCTCCTCGGCCTCCGGCACGGGATTGCCGTTGCGGATCGAACGCTCCAGGTCGGCATCCTGCACGATGATGGTCTGCGTGTTGTTCGCCGGATAGCCGCCGAAGGTTCCCTGAACCAGGGCCGGTTCCTTGCCGCGCGCGAAGAAGACCTGATGCTGCGGGCCCTTCTCGTTGTGCAATACCAGGCCGGTCTCCCCGCCCAGTCCGCCGCGGAACTTGCCGTGCCCGGCGCTATCGATCGCCTGCTTGCGGAACAGCCAGCGGATCGGGAACAACCGTTCGAAAGTCTCGACGTTCGCGATGATGGTCTGCGGATTGACCATGTAGCCGCCGGTGTCGCAGCCGTCCCGGTCGGGCCCGGCGCCGGTCCCTCCCGCCAGGCCGTCGCTCACGAGGGTGGAGTAGGGCTGCCCGTATTGATTTTTCCCGGTCAGGTTGCTGTTGCCGCTGCCGGCGCGCCACTGCGCCGACGCATCCGCGCGGTAGCGGCTCGCCACCAGCATCTTGCAGATGGCCTGGGCGCACACATCCTGGACCGCGAAGGGGGCGCCCCCCGGTATGCCCCCGGTCAGGGAGGCCGGGGGATTGGCGTTGACCAGGCTCGCTTCCGGCAGAATCAGCTTCAGCGGGGCCACCAGTCCCTGGCTCCATTCGATGTAGTGGAAGAGCACGGCGACCAGCGGCGTGAACACGCCGGACAGGGTGGCGTTCGCCGAGCAGTTGATGCAGCCGGGGGATTGCGCGTCGGTCCCGGTGAAGTCGAAGGTCAGCTCGTCGTCCTTCTTGGTCATCTTCAACAGGACGCGATAGATCTTGTCGGTCTGGCCGTCCCCGTCGATATAGGTGCGCGCGCGCCAGGTGCCGTCCGGGAGCTCGCGCAGCCGGGCGCGGGCCTTCGCCTCGGAAACGCGCATCACCTCCTGGAAGATCGCCATGATGGTGTCCTTGCCGTAGCGATCCGCGAGCGCAAGCAGCTTGCTCGCGGCCACGTTGCAGCCGGCGACTTTCGCGAGCGTATCGAGCGCCACGAGATCGGGAACGCGCACCATGTTCCTGATGGCGTCCAGGACGTCCTTGCGAAGACTGCCTCCATCCACGAGCTTGATCCCGGCGAAGCGCACCCCGTCGTGATAGATCTCGGTGGCTCGGGGGCTCATCCCTCCCGGGTCGACGCCGCCGCACTCCACCGTGTGCGTGACGCACACCGTCCAGGCGATCCGCTCCCCTTTGTAGAAGATCGGCGCCAGGACGAACATGTCGGCATTGTGCATCGAGGCGATGTAGGGATCGTTGAAGAAGAACTGGTCGCCCTCGTGGATCCCCGGATTGTCCGAATACTCGCGGATGACGTGCTTGATGGCGAAGGCGCCCGACATGAGGTGCGCATTGATCCCGCCTCCGGCCAGCGCGGCGTTCCCGTCCTTGTCGTAGAAGGATTCCATGTGCTCGCCGACGTCGGTCACCACCGGCGAGCCGGTGACGTGGATCAGCGCGTAGCCCGCTTCCTTCAGGATCTGCCACAGCTTGTGGGTGATCACCTCGTAGGTGACCGGATCGAGAGCCTTGTCAGACATTGCCGCTCCCTTCCAGGTAGATCTCGCGGTAATGGCCCATGCGCGCCGTGGTCCCGGGCGGCACCAGTACCGTGGTGTTCGGCATCGCGATGATGGCGGGCCCGGACAGGGTGTCGTCGGCCTGCAGCTTCGGTCCGTCGAAGATGTCGGTGGAGGCGAAACCGCCCTTCCAGTAGGCCTTGCGCCGGCCCTGCAGCGCGCGCCCGGCGTCCCCGTCTCCCGCCTTGTGTTTCAGGAACGGGAACTGCGGCAGCCGTCCGATCGCCTCCAGGCGCATGGTCATCAGGTCCCGGCCCGCCTGCTTGTACGCGGCGCCCTTGCCGTACACGGCCTCGTAGGCGTTGTCGAACCGATCGGCGAGCAGCGGGACGTCCGCCTCGGTCAGCTCGCGGCTCGGCACGTTGATCAGCAGCTCGTGAATCTGCGCGCGGTATTTCAATCCGATCGAATGGACGAGGATCATCTCCTCTTCCGCGACGTTCTCCCGGCGCAATTGCTCGCGCGCCCTGGCGCCGGTGTCGCGAAAGAACCGGTTGATGACCTCGATGTCGAGCTTGGGCGTGGGACTGGTCTGTCCGTAGACGTGCTTGATGTCCGTGATGCTGATGCCGAACGCGGAGAAGGTTTCCGGATAGGGGACCACGACCACTTTCCGGCATTCGATCTCCTGGCTGTAGCGCGCGCCGAACAGCCCTCCGGCGCCGCCGTAGACGAAGAGCACGAAGTCCTTCGGATCGTAGCCGCGCCCGATCGTGCTGGTGCTCACGAGGTCGCCCATCGCCGTGCTGGCGATTTCGTAGACGCCCTCGGCGACCGCGATCGTGTCCATTCCGAGGACCTTGCCGACTTCCGCCATCGCCTTTTCCGCGCCCGCGACGTCGAGCCGCAACTGTCCACCCCAGAAATTGTCCGCGTCCAGGTAGCCGAGCAGCACGCAGGCGTCGGCCGTGGTCGGCTTGGTCCCGCCGCGACCGAGGCACACGGGACCGGGCGTGGAGCCGGCGCTCTGCGGACCCACCTTGAGCAGCCCGGGCGGCTGCACCCAGGCGATCGAACCGCCGCCCGCGCCGATCGACACGATGTCGATCATCGGCAGGGTGAACCGATACTGGCCCACGACGTTCTCGCCCTTGGTGATCGGATTGTCGTCGTAGACGATGGCCACGTCGAAGCTGGTGCCGCCCACGTCCGTGCAGAGGAGGTTCCGGTAGCCGAGCAGCCGCCCCAGATAGCTCGAAGCCACGACCCCGCCGACCGGGCCGGAGGCGATCGTTCCGACGACGTTAGTGAGCATGGCCGGTCTCGTCCTGCAAGGTGACGCAGCCTCCGGAGCACTGCATGATGAGCAGCGGCGACTTGAGCCCTCTCGCCTTCAGCGAATCCTGGAGGGTGTGGATGTGCTTGAGAATCGCGGGGGTCAGATAACTGTTGATCACGGTGGTGACGGTGCGCTCGTACTCGCCCAGCACGGGGGAGACTTCGCTCGAGATGCTGACGGGCAGAGCGGGATAGCGCTCGTTCAGGGCCGCCTTCACCTGTTTCTCGTGACTGTCGTTCACGAACGACCAGAGAAAGCACACGGCGATGCTGGTCACGCCCCTGGCGAGGAGCCGTTCCGCGCCCGCGAGCGCGTCATCGACGTTCAGCGGGATGACGACGCCGCCCTGGCAGTCGATCCTCTCGGTGACGCCCTCGATCAGATAGCGGGGAACGATCGGATCGGGCTTCTGGCGCCTGGCCATGAACAGGACTTCTTCCTCGCTCAAGCCGTCGACGCGGCCGATCGCCCGCATGATGAGTATCGTGTCCTCGAAGCCGCGGGTCGTGATCAACCCGGTGGGCGCTCCGTGGCGCTGGATCAGGGTGTTCACGCCGATCGTCGAGCCGTAGATCAGCCGTCGCGTGTCGGCGAGCATTTCCTCCAGGCCGATGCCGAGCTGCCTGGCCGCCCCGTCCAGGGATCGCATGACGCCCACGGACAGATCGTCCGGCGTCGTAAAGGCCTTGCTCGCCATGACCATCCCGCGCTGGTCGACGACGACGCAGTCCGTGAACGTGCCGCCGGTATCGATGCCGATCTGGTATTTCATCGATCGATCCCCCTTGACCCGCATTGGCGCCGCCGGCAGCCAATCCCAGCCCTCGATCCGCGGACAGGACGACCGGGCCGCACTTTCGGCGGCCGCGGACTCCACCCGTGACAAACCCGGAAAACAATGGTAGCGTCCGACGATAGTTCCATATGGAATGAATGTCAAGCCGCCTGGATCACGCGTGCGGGAGCCGATGGGGCTTCCCTGATTCCCCGGGCTTGCCTACACTTGAGCGCATTGCGAAACCGCGCCACGGAGATCGAACTCATGCCCGACAGGGTGCAACGCAGCCGCAAGCCTCGCGCGAGCGCCGGGTTTGCGTTCGAGAACTACCTGCCGTTTCTCGTCAACCGGCTCGCGATCGCGCTGCTCGCCTACAGCACCCCGGTGATGGAGCGCCGTGCCCTGACGATACCGCAGTACAGGATCCTGATGGTGCTCAGGGAAAACCCGGTCTGCAACTTCAAGCAGGTCGCCGAGATCACCCGGATCGAGCCCCCGACGCTGTCCAGGCTCCTCAACACGCTCGAGGGCGCAAAGCTGGTGCGCCGCAAGCGATCCGCGTCCGACACCCGCTCCGTGCTCGTCTCGCTGACGCCCAAGGGCAGCGCAGCGGCGGAGAAGATGATTCCGTTTTCGAAGTCCGTCGAGGAAATGGCGTTGCGAGGCGTGAAAGCAGCGGACGCGAGGACGCTGCGGCGCGTGCTCACGCAGATGTACGAAAGCGTCCTGAACAGCCCCGGTCCCGGCCACTGGTAGTTCCAATCGCCGATGCCGCGCCTGAACCCTCGTCGAAGCGCGCAATGCATCTCATGCCGATCCTGCGCCGCTTCGCTTCGCAGGAGCGGGGGCGATCGGAGCGGCTCGGTGGCAAGCCTCTTGGGTCAGATGTGACCTGCATCCTTTCCGCCCTGCCGATCTGGAGTAGCCTTCGCACGTAAACAATTGAGGTCACTGCGCACACGCCGATTTTCCGGGGTCGCATCGATCAACGAGGGGGAGACATCGCCATGGCAAGCCGACACTTGGTGACCCAGCCGCGTATTGAGTTGATCCGGTTCAAGTTGGGCGACGAGATCGTCACCGATCTCGACCGCATGGTAACGATGCGGGACGGGGTCGATCTGTGCGTCAATATCTTCCGCCCGCGCCAGCCGGGCCGCTATCCGGTGATCATTGCGATGACACCGTACGGCAAGGATCATTCCAATCACGGCGAGTTCTATCGCAAGCTGCCCAACGCCCATCTCGGGCGACTGGCCAGCTCCGAGCCCAATACCTTCGAGGCGCCGGAGCCGGCCTACTGGGTGCCCAACGGCTATGTCGTCATTCAGGGCGATACACGCGGCCAGGGCAAGTCCCGGGGCGACGCCGGTCCATTCCATCACGAGGACCAGCGCGACTACTACGACCTGATCGAATGGGCGGGCGTCCAGGAGTGGAGCAATGGCAATGTCGGCCTCTCCGGCGTGTCCTACCTCGCCGTTTCGCAGTGGTCGGTCGCGCCGCTGCGGCCGCCGCACCTCAAGGCGTTCGTTCCCTGGGAAGGCTGGAACGACTTCTACCTCAAGTTCCATTTCGGCGGCATCCCCGAAACCGGCTTCATGAAGTACCTGTACGACGCGATCGTCATTCCCAAGCACAATGCCAAGGACGGCTGCGGCTGGATCGAACCCGACATCCTCGAGCATGCGCGGCAGCATCCCCTGCGGGACGAGTACTGGCGCTACTTCGACTACGACCTCGAGAAGGTCGACGTTCCCGCCCTGGTGTGCGCCAGCTTTTCCGACCAGGGCCTGCACACGCGCGACACCTTCGAAGGGTTCAAGCGGATTTCATCGCCGGAGAAATGGCTGTTCAACCATCGCCGGCCGAAATGGGAAGCGTATTACCGCGAAGACGGGCTGACGGTCCAGAAGCGCTTCCTGGACCACTTTCTCAAGGGAGTCGACAACGGCATCGAACGCTCGCCGCGGGTGCGCCTGGAGATCAACGAGAGCCGCGACGTCTACAAGATCATCCATTGCCGGCAGTGGCCGGTGGAAGGGACGCAGTACGTGCCGTTCTACCTCGACAGCGGCAAGGCGGCCCTCAGCCGCCAACCGGCGGCCGCGGAGCATTTCATCGCCTATGCCTCCGACGGCAGCGAGCAGGCCGTGTTCAACTTCACCTTCGACGCCGACACCGACATCATCGGCAATACCAAGCTGAAGCTGTGGGTGGCCGCCGAAGAGGCGGATGACATGGATCTGTTCGTCGGCATCAAAAAATTCGACTCCGCCGGCGACGAGGTCTATTTCTATGGACTGGGCGGCACCAATCCCAACGATATCGTCGCCCGCGGCTGGCTGCGGGTATCGCATCGCGAACTGGATCCCCGGCGCTCGACGCCGTGGCAGCCTGTGCTCAAGCACCAGCGTCGGCTGATGCTGAAGCCCGGCGAGATCGTCGCAGTGGAGATCGAGATCCTGCCGAGCGGCACCACCTTCCGCAAGGGCGATACTCTGCGCGTGGTCGTGCAAGGGGTGCGGATCACGCCCGACCGCGATTCGCTGGTCTTCAGCGACGTCATCAATCGCGGCCGCCATCGAATCCATACCGGCGGCCGATACGATTCCCATGTGCTGCTGCCCGTGGTCGATACCGCCGCGCTGGCCGGTATCTGGCCGATCTGAGCCTGCTGCTACACTGTCAGTCGTCGCGAAGCTTGAGAGGGGGGACGATCAGTGCACAAGGTCGTGATTCCGAAGTCCATCGTCGAGCGGGTGATCAAGCATCGCGGCAAGGAACATATCTACGAGGACCTGGACCCGAAGAAGACGGCGCTGCTCGTCGTCGACCTGCAGAATGCGTTCATGCTGCCCGGGGTCGCCCACGCGCTCTGCGAAACGGCCCCCGCCATCGTTCCCAACGTGAATGCAATCGCCCAAACGATAAGGGAAACCGGCGGCGCGGTGGTCTGGATCAAGAGCACGTTCGACGAGAAATCGCTGGTCACCTGGCCGGTTCTGCACGCAATGGCGGGGCCGGAGCGCACGATCAGGCGCCTCGCCGCCATGGCGGAAGGCACCCAAGGGCATGAATTCTGGGCCGGGCTGGATATCCGGCCCACGGATCTGATCGTCAACAAGGATCGCTACAGCGCATTCATCCAGGGATCGTCGGATCTGGCGGAGGTCTTGAGCAAACGCGGGATCGATACGGTCGTCATCACCGGAACCGTGACCAATGTGTGTTGCGAATCGACAGGCCGTGACGCGATGATGCTCAACTTCAGGTCGATCATGGTCACCGATGCCAACGCGGCGCTGACCGACGAAGAGCACAACGCCTCGCTGATTGCCTTCTACCTTTCGTTCGGCGACATCATGTCGACCGACCTGCTGATGTCCTGCCTGAAGCGAAACGCCGGGAAAGCGGCGCTCGCTGCGACGGGACGGAGTTAACGATTCGATAGAGGAGGAGACAACATGACACCGGTTCCCGTATTCTCCCGGCTGATCGTCGCGGGGGCGGCTTTGCTGTTCGCGTCGGCTCCGATGGCCCAGACCGTCAAGATCGGCGTCATCAGCACCTACTCGGGGTTCCTGGCGCGCTCCGGCGAGCAGATGGAGCACGGTTTTCGCCTCTACATGAAGCTGCACGAGAAGGACCTGCCGCCCGGAGTGAAGGTCGAGCTCGTCGTCCGCGACGACGGCGGTCCGATGCCCGACAAGGGAAAGCAGCTCGCGCAGGAACTGATCGTCCGCGACAAGATTCAAATCCTCACCGGAATGATGTGGTCGCCGGTCGCGCTCGCGATCGCCCCGCTCGTCACCGAGGCGAAGGTGCCGATGGTAATCATGAATGCGGCTGCGTCGGTCATCACGACCCGCTCGCCCTATATCGTGCGGCTGTCGTTCACCGAATGGCAGCACGCCTATCCGCTGGGCCTGTGGGCGGCGAAGAAATACAAACGGGCGTATACGCTCGTCAGCGATCTGGCGCCCGGACACGATGCCGAGGAAGCCTTCGCCAGGGGCTTTACCCAGGGGGGAGGCCAGGTTCTCGCCAAGGTCCGCATGCCGATCCAGAACATCGACTACACGCCCTATATGCAGCGCGCCGGCGACGCGAAGCCCGACGTCTTGTTCGCGTTCGTCAATTCGGGCGTGACGGCCACTCAGTTGATCAAGATCTACTCGAACCTGGGGCTTGCCAAGGCGGGAATCAAGTTGATCGGATCGGGCAACATCACCTCCGACGAGGAGTTGCCCAACATGGGCGACGCGGCGCTGGGAGTCATCACCGCTTATCACTATTCGGTGGCTGCCGATCGCCCGGCCAACAAGGCCTTCCTGGCCGCGTTGCGCAAGGAGTACGGCGAGAAAGAGGTACCCTCGGTCTTCACCCTGGGGGGCTGGGACGGGATGGCAGCGATCTTCGAGGCGATCCGCCAGCAGGGCGGACGGATCGACCCGGACAAGACCATCGAGATCCTTCGCAACTACAAGAACCCGAACAGCCCCCGCGGATTGATCTCGATCGATCCCGAGACCCGCGACGTCGTTCACAACGAGTACATACGCGAGGTCCGGAAAGTCGGCGGACAGCTCGCGAACGTCGAGATCGAGACGATACCGAACGTCAAGGATCCCTGGAAGGAGCTCAACCAGAAGAAGTAGCGCTGCCGGGGGTCCCGTCTCGAGGACGCGCTGCGGCGCGTCCGAAGGCAGGAAGTCGTGCCGGCATCCCGGCACGAATCGGAGTATCCAACTTATTCGATCCGGATCCCGGCGTCCTTGATGAGTTTTCCCCATTTCTGGAATTCCGACTGCGCGAAAGCGCCGAATTCCTCGGGGGTGCTTCCGAGGGGCTCGGCGCCGAGATCGATCAGACGATTGCGCACGCCGGTTGTTGCGAGTGCGGCACGCGTCGCTTCGGCAAGATGTTGACTGATCGCGCCGGGGATCCTGGCCGGACCGAACAACCCGAACCACGCCGTGACCTCGAACCCCGGCAGGCCGGATTCGGCAACGGTCGGCATATCGGGGAGCGCGGCGATTCGTTTGGCGCTCGAGATGGCAAGGCCGCGGAGCTGCCCGCTCTTGAGGCGCGGAACGACGCCGAGCGTCGTGGCGAAGGCCACCGGCACCTGGCCGGACATGAGCCCCTGGAGCATCGGCCCGCCGCCCTGGTAGGGGACCAGCGTGAGCTTTACGCCGGTCATGAGACGGAACGATTCGATCGACAGGTGCGGAGTGCTGCCCGCGCCGGGGTATCCGACCGGCGTGTCGGGATTGGCTTTCAGGAAGGCAATCAATTCCTGCATGTTCTTCGCGGCCACCGAAGGGTGGACGGTCAGCACGTCGGGCGCGGCGGCCACGCTCGAGATCGGCGCAAGATCGGCGAGCGGTACGCTCGCCTTCATCAGATGGGGAGACACCGCGTTCACGATCGAGCCGAGCAGGATCGTGTATCCGTCCGGCGCGGACTTGGCAACGGCTTCCGACCCGATGTTTCCGCTTGCGCCGGGCCGGTCGAGCACGATGACCGGCTGGCCGAGCTTGTCCGACAATCCGGTCGCAAGCAGTCGCGCCACGACATCCGGCGTTCCCCCCGCGCTCGAGGGAACGATCAATGTGATTGGCCGGGACGGCCACGCCTGCGCCAACGCCGGCCCGCTCAGCACGGCGGCGGCCAATCCCACGCACAGGTATAGCGGAATTCGCAGCATGTCGGGCTCCTCAATGTCAGGCGCGGCCGGGGGGGCGCCGCAGGGTTGGTTTCTACACTAACATCACGATCTTCGCACTCTCGAGGCGGCATATCCAATGCGCGACACCACGTTAGTCGTCACCAACCGGGAGGCCGTGGGATTGGTGGGGATGGAGGAGGCCATTCGCCTGGTCGAGGAATCCTACCGGGACCTGGGCGAAGGACACGCGCAGGTGTTGCCGCGGCGGCGGATCCACACGCCGCTGGCGGGCGGCGGCGAGCAGCGTTGGTCATGGCTGAATGTCATCGCGGGAACGGTTCCCGCCCACGGTGTCATCGCCGTGCGCCTGGACGCCGCGCATATCGCCAAGCCGCTGCGCAACGGCCAGGAGCGACTGGAATTCCGCGGCGATGTCTCGGGCTTTGTGCTGGTCTGGGACATGCACACCAACGAATTGCTCGGCATCGTGCACGACCACGCGGTTTCCGCGCTGCGGGTGGGCGCAACGACGGGAGTCGCGGCCAAATACTTGGCAAGAAGCGATGTCCGGACGCTGGCGATACTCGGCTCGGGCAAGCAGGCCGCCGCCCAGGTCGAGGCGCTGGTGACCGTGCGCCCGGGTATCCGCAGTCTGCGTGTCTACTCGCCCACCCCGGCGAACCGCATACGGTTTGCGCAGACCATGGGAGAGAAGTTCAAGCTCGAGGCGCTCCCCTGCGACAACGCGGAGCAGGCGGTGCGGGGCGCAGACGTCGCCATCACCGCCACCAACGCAGCCGGCCCGATCCTGTTCGGCGATTGGCTCTCTCCGGGCATGCACATCATGGGAATGCTCTCGCCGAGCCGATTCGATCCGCGCCGGGAACTCGACGACGAATGCGCGCGGCGCGCCGACATCATCGTCGTCAATCTGCGCGAGCAGATCGAGATCGACGATCAGCCGGAACTGATGGAGCCCATCCGGCGCGGCCTGATCGGGTGGGACAAGATCGGCGAAATCGGCGAATTGGTGACGGGCCGTCATCCGGGGCGCCGGAATGCGTCGCAGATCACCTACCACAACAACAACGGCGGCATGGGCAACCAGTTCGCCTCGGTGTGCAAACGGGTGCTGGAGGTCGCGAGGGAACGCAATATCGGGACGCAGTTGCCGATGGAGCTGTTCGTGACGCGCCGCAGTGCCGACGTGTCCGCTCCGTAGCGCCATGCTCGCGCTCTATCACGAGTGGAACTCGGTGCATTCCTTCAAGGTGCGCATCGCGCTGGTCGAGAAGGAACTCGAGTGGGTCGACCATGCCGTCGAGCTGCTCAAATTCGAACATCTGCGCCCGGAATATCTGGCGCTGAATCCGAACGGCGTGGTCCCCACGCTGGTTCACGATGGACGCGCCGTGGTCGACTCATCGGTCATTTGCGAATATCTGGAGGATGTCTACCCGACGCCGGCGCTTCGGCCGGCAGATCCCTTGCCGCGCGCCAGGGCACGGAATTGGCTCAAATACCATGACGACGTCGCACATGCGGCGCTGCGCAACGCGAGCTTCCAGCTGCTTTACAAGCCCCAGCTTGCAGCGATGCCCAGGGATGAACTGGCCGCCCGGCTCAGTCTCCATCCCGATCCGGAGCGCAGGCGAAAATTCCTGGATGGAGCCCGCAGCGATGTCGAATGGCCGGTGCTCGGGGAGAGCCTCCGCGCCTTGCGCGGGATCGCGGTGCTGAACGACCGCGAACTTGGAGAACGATCGTGGCTCGTCGGGGAGATGTTCTCGCTCGCGGATATTGCGATGGCGCCGTTTGCCGAACGCATCGTCAATCTCGGGATGGCGTTCCTATGGGGCGGTCTGCCGCGTGGCGCCGCCTGGGCAGATCGTTTGCTGTCGCGCCACAGCGTGGCGCGCGCCTGCCCGCCAGAGCGGTTCCGCCTGCCGCTGCCCTCGGCAGAGGTCAGGCAGAAGCTCGAGCGTTTATACTCCGAATCGGAGTGACGAAACGCGTCTCGGACAGACTATCGTCCTGCAGATACATTTCAGTGCAGAGACAGGGCCAACAAGGCGCCCGGCCGGAGTCGACCCGTTATCCATATTCCACGTAACCAATGCGGCCGTCCGCTCCTCGGCGATTCTGTTGAAAAACTCCTCGACAGAGCATCCCACCCAGATTTCGGGTGTGGTGAAATCATTACCTGATGAGCGATCGTCGATCCTAGAGCGATCTAAGAGGTCGATTTTTCGGACCGATCCCGCTGCACGTGCCGTGAACGAGTTTTTCAACAGAATCCGGCCAGAGCGGACGCTGATGATCGGCTCGAGAGGCAACCAGGACAGCCGGAGGGAATGTCTGCTTCCCGAAAACCTAAACTAAACCTTTCGACCAGGGGCGGTCGGTTGTGAAACGGCCGAACCGAGCGCCGCGCCGCGAGCGGGCGCCCGTCTATTGGTAAGCTGCGCGAACGCTTGGTCATAAGTATGTCCACAGCTTGGTGTTGGACGTGGAACCTTCCCTCGCGTCCTATTGCGGGCCCCTCTGCTTCGGCGTATTAGTAGCTATGTAGCGCGTAACGCACTAATGCGAAGGCTAGATGACGATCCACCGAGCGTATAAGGTGGCGACAAATGCCATTCTTGTGCCCCCTCTTTCGAAGTAGGCGTCCTGCTATCAAGCGGAACCGTTCATGCCAAAGCAGGTAACACTCTATCGGTTGTTCGTCGCGTCTCCCGGTGACTGTCAGAAGGAGCGCAAGATCGTTCGACAACTCGTGGCCGATTGGAATGCAGTCTATGGGCAAAGCCGCAGTCTATTCCTTGAGGCAGTGCTCTGGGAGACGCATGCTCGCCCCGAACTCGGTGATCGCCCACAATCCATCATCACGCGACAAATCCTTGACTCGTGCGACGCGTTAATTGGCATCTTTCGTAATCGGCTCGGTTCACCTTCCGGCGTGGCCCCGTCTGGAACCGTCGAGGAAATTGATGTGTTCCGCACCGCCAGAAAGCCGACCCTACTTTACTACTTTCGACCCCCACGTTTGAACATTGGAGCGTCATTTCCTGACGAGCAAGTTGAGCAGTACCGCAGGCAATTGGGCTCGCTAGGCCTTGTCTGGTCATACAAGGGTATCTTGGAGTTCACCACGGATGTAGCAAAGCATCTCGCCATGACAATGGCGCAGCTTGCTGGGACCCCGGAGGCCGAGGCAACACAGTCACCGGAGCGCGAGGTTCACGCTGAGAAAAAAGTAGTGACGCCATCTCAGGCCCTCGATCAGCTAGAAGACATTCGTGACAATACGTACTTCGTGTGGCTCGAGCTTACAGCCTTACGGGAGGGACAGTCCACGCTGAGTTGCGAAATCCGCCAAGTTACGTTCGAGAAGGTCCGAGGCTCGCTCGACGCCTTGTCTGCCCGAGGGCTCTTCAAGTACTCCACCGAACTTGCGTATGTGTCGAGTTCCGACGAAATGCCCGTGCTCAGTATTTCATTCACGGACATTGATGATCGAATGCGAATGCTCGTAAATGATGTTACACCTCTAGATTATTATTTCTCACCCGGCGACTCCTAGATCTTCCTTGGTGCGGATCTGGCTGGGGCTGGCGTACCTACTTTCGGCATTGCGCGAGCCCACTGCGCAGTATGATCTTGAGCGACTGCATTCAAGGAATGCTAAATGACCGGTAATCGGCGATTCTGTTGAAAAACTCGTTCACGGCACGTGCAGCGGGATCGGTCCGAAAAATCGACCTCTTAGATCGCTCTAGGAGCGACGATCGTTCATCAGGTAATGATTTCACCACACCCGAAATCTGGGTGGGATGCTCTGTCGAGGAGTTTTTCAACAGAATCCGGCCGAAGCGGTCATTTCAATATTGCCTATAAGCTGATCAGCGTGATTACTTCGAGCGTCCGCTTCCTGAAATACTGAACCGGCACTGTCGGTGGAGTCGAGATGTGGCGTGGTAGCAGTAGGTTTGGCTTGCACTACCCGGCAGTCGCTGTCGGGCTTCTTGCTGAAGGACATGAGGAGGGAGCAAAGAGGAAACATCCGACCTCGTCTCATGCAAAACGCGCAGTATTTACGCCATGGAACACTTATTGCGATTGCAATGAAGTCATTCTAGTTTGGCAATCTCTTCTGCAAGGTCTGCCCAGGCAACGCACTTAATTCGGTGCTTCTTGACTACTGGTGGATAATTGTCGGGTCTTGAGTCCTTCGAATACACGCCGATGACCTTCTTGCCTTGGCGGATGCTCTCTTCAATTTCCCACGCCACCCAGGGGCTCCCTGCTGTATTGTCGGATATGAAAACGACTGTTGCCGCGCAGTGGGCGATCCGGTCCTCGATCTTCTGCCTTATGTAGGCAGCCCGTTCGCTGTCGATTGGTTCTTTCACTGACCAGTCGTTGAATTCGATCGGCGACTTCGGGTTCTTAGTGCTTGCGCGGAGAGCATTGACCGATGTCTCGTCCTCCATCGCGAAACTGATGAAGACATTCTTTTTTCCCGCCTGCTCCCCATCCCGCAACTCCTGTTTGGCCTTGTCCACCAGCGATTGAATGTCGCCGATGCTGCGAGATCCGCCTCCACCTCCGCCCATAGCTACACCTCCAAACCAATATACTCGCGGCACGCCACGCACTTGCCGCAGGGCGGCTCCGTTCCGGCGTGGCATGAGTAAGTTTCAGTAATCCCTCTGGTCTTTGCGATTTCCACCACTTGTGCCTTTGAAAATGACATCAGAGGCGTGACCAGTCTTATCGATCTTCCGAGGCCCTTTGAAAGAAGGTCTTGGGAATCTGCTACGAACTGTCTTGTCTGGTCCGGAAATAGGCTAAACACTTCATCGAGCAAGCCGATACTGACCGCAGTAGCACCGCATTGGTATGCGTAGGCAGCCCCCAGTGTAAGGAACATCAGGTTGCGGCAAGGAAGAAAAGCATCTTCCAGAACATGCTTGCTTGGATCAGTGAGCCCCGAGGGCAGGAGGGCTCCATAGCCGCCAATCTCGGCAACCTTCGGCGCGGGTAGGTTGTGCCGCTGAAAATTGGTATGGCAAGCTTTGAGTTCTCTTTCCCGTCCCAACTGCCCATAGTCGATGAACAAAGGAAACTGGGTCAAACCCTCCTCCTTGGCCAGGAAGGCCATGACGGTGGAATCCAAGCCGCCGGAAACCAGGGTGACAACACTCATAGGCCCAACTCGCGTGCCGCCTTCATGGTGGCCCAGATGGCCCAGTCCAAGTAGCCAACTGGGTAGCCGAGCGTTCCGGCGTAATCGACGGCTACGCATTCGGCCCGTTCATAACCAACAACTGTGCCGATACGCGCCTGGGTCATGGACAAGAGGTCATGCATGTCCATGAAATGCAGGACGTGGGTATCCAGAATCGCTAGATCGTAGCTTCTGCCGACGTTGCGCAGGAACATGCTCGCCTGCTTTGGGCCCAGACCGGAGATATCGGCGATGAGGTTGTGCCGCAATGTTCTTGGTAACTGGTTGTTCGCCAGTCGGCAGGCAAGCGGCACCTTGGCGAGAACATCCCTGGCTTGGGACAACTGAGCGGCACGCGCTCTTGGGAAACGATAGCCCCCCGAATAGTCCAAGTCACATCGTTGGCCCGACAGGACGCTGAAAACTTCGATACCGAATTCTTCGTCTCGGGTGTCGCGCCACCAACTATCATCCAATAGCCCCGCCTGTTCCAGGTTTTCCGTCGCAGCGACAGCCATTTCGTGGCGGACCTGGCTGCCGAGAATACAACCGACTAGTTCCTTGCGCAGATCGAATTCGCACCAGCGATTGGTCTCGCGAGCTTTGATGCGGTCTTCGATAAGCGGGCAGAGCACGCGGATTGCGCTGTCCAGGCGGTGTCGCATCAGCGGCGGATGCCGACAGGTCATTCCGATAAGTCCTTGAATATTGCCACGCCGATATCCGGTATGTTCTTCAGCAGAGACTCGATCTGGCGCGAGTGGATCATATCCCGCATGGTCCGCGTCCAGTCAGTAAAGAAATCAACGTTATAGGCCAGGGTCCTCACAGTGTAGGAGGCCTTCGGATTTTCGATAAGGCGCCGAATGAATTGATTCTGCACTCGGTGGAGGCACGCCTGCTCGAAGCATTCGAACTGCTGGAAGTGAAAAAGGCTTCCATTGCGGTAGTCAGCGACGGTACGGCACCATTCAAGCCCATCGAAGGAGTCAGCTCCGGCGGCAGCCAAGGCGATCATCGACAAGGGGTTGCCGGTACCAAGCAGGTGGAGGGGGTAATACTTGCCCAGAGCGTTGAGCGCCTTGCGGATGTTGCGGACCGTTCTTGCTCTTTCCCGCAGGCCATCACCCAACTCTCGCTCCGGTACGGCTAGCATCTCGGGATCAAGTTCCGTCGCCACGCTGGACATGATGCGAGCGGCGCAGTCGGCAAGCGATCCAATGAACTTTCTCGGCAAGTGAATGATGGGGCAAAGCAGAAAATCTCGCTGTGCCAAGGCACGAGCATCATTGCGGAAGCTTTTGACGATGCTTGAGACAATTTGATCCGGTTCGCCTCTCGGGTCAATTAAATCGAATGAGAAGGCTATGTCGGGCGGATGCTTAGCGGCGACTTCGAGGAAATAGTTTCTTTGCCAGCCATCCAGCTTCGTCTTGGAGTAGCGGTCGTCTTTCCGGTAGGCCTCGTAGTTGCCGGAGTCTAAGAAGAGTACTGCGTCTGATTTGCGAAACTCCCTAACGCTCCGACGGAAGGTGGGGCCGTCAGTGTGTTTCTTGTACTTCCACGCATCGTACGCAGAAACCAGCGCGGCACCGGGGTCAAGTAAGCGCAGCAAAGTTGCTCCTTCGTGGGGCGACACCTGCGTTTCGTGGGACGAGAGAGAAAAGACGAACGCTGGAAGGTGCAGCGTCTTCCCCCTGATGATCATCTCTCGTAGTCGGGCTGCGGAAGCTTCGGCGGGTCGGCCATTTCCCAGAACCTTGGCGAGCTTCGTCCGCAGTTGTTGAAAGCCCTTGTGGTCCGCGGCGCCGGTCCAACCGATGGCATTCGTGCGACTGAGACGCTTGATGGTCAAGGGTATCTCGGCAGCCCCGATCAGGAACGGGAAGATCGGTTTTGCGAGTTCGCAGGCGTGCTCCAACTCGCCGCGGAAATTCCGTTTGCCGGTAATGTGCTGCGACAAAACTGCCAGTACCGCCCCTGCGGCGCCAATTTCTTTGCGCGCGGTCTCTTCCCAGTCTCCGTGGGAAATTTCATCGCCCCACCAAACGCTCCATTTCTGGCGTAGAAGTGTGACAAGTCTGCCGACAATCTCCTCGTCTTCGGATCCATAAATCACGCAAATATCGGCCATAGCTTACCGATTCCTCCCCCAACTAGCGCCTTGTGGAAGCGCCGGCACAATCATACTCTTGAACGGCATTGGCCCTTCGGCACTGTCTAAGCGCCAAGCCCGCCGACGCCAAGAGCGGTAACCTCCCGCATTAGTTCCCCTATACTAGAGGAACGGTGCGCGACCGCATTACCGCGGTCCTACATCGAACTACGGCCCACTTGGTCCCCGTCTGTCGGTATGCATTCGATGAACTTCACGAGTTCGCCGGTGGCCGCAGTATCTCTGCGGTGAATGAAAAATATCGGAATTCTCATACTCGCCCCTACGGAGCCATCGGGTCAATCACCTCTAGCGATCCGTGCAGACGCTCCTTCCAATCCCGTACGGCCTCTGCCGTACCGCCCGTCGGAGACGACGCGCTCCGCTGATCCGAGGCGCCGATGACAGCAATTAATACTGGCTCCTCGTCGTATATACGGCCGGCTTCGAGCGTCGCCTCACGAATTGCTTGATTACAGTTCGCGTAAGCGGCCGCCTCTGCTTCCGGCGAATCCGGAATCGACTCTGAAAGGACATGAATGTTGGCAAGCGAAGCTGCGGTCAGCGCGGCATCGAAGCGGGTTTTCCAGTGCACGCCGACCGATGTTTCAACGAAATGCTCCCTCGGGAAAGGAAGGTAGACCGAAGGGCTACCGCCGCAAGCGAGGAGCTGCTCGATGAAGAGGAGATCGGCCCCGCCCGCGGCGGACGAGTAGCCAAAACGGATATGCCTCTCCTCAATGATCGCGCGAATCCTCTTCGCCACGTCGGCGACTTTCTCGCGCGGGAACCGGGCGGGCTTCCTGCCAGCTTCATCGACTCGGTGCCCGGTAAAGCAGGCCACGCCGCCGACGAAAAGCACCGGGTCAAGCAAGTTTGGCGGCTGCTTAAGCAACTTGAGCGAGATCCGCGCCTGCTTGCGCATGACCGAGATCTCGCGCGCGTGCGCGGGGGCGAGCGAAACCGCTTTCCCGTAGCAGGCCAGCGCTTGGTCGATATCCTCGTTAAGCAGGGAAGCTTCCCCGAGCGTTGCCCAGTCCCATTGGTCGCGCGTGGGCTCCGGCTTGGCGGCCACAAGGCTGGAGACTTCGAGTGCCGTGGCGCGGCTGAAGTCCTTTCTTCCCAACCAGAGCGCCGTGGCCGCCGCATTAATGCCCGGATACGGATCGCGGGAGCGCCTAAACGCCAAGTCGTACTGGTCAAAGGCGCCTAGGAGCCATGCCTGATTCTTCGTTTCGATATAGCGGCGCTTCAGGATCCCAGCCGAAATCCCGCCCGATTCCGGCGTAATCACCTCGATGCCCCTGATCAGCGACTGAGCCTTGTCGTGCTTGCCGAGGAGCGATAACGATAGCGCTCCCAACTGGGCCTTCCGGACCGACTCCTCCTGCCCGTCGAGCACCTTTAGAGCGATGCGTGGCACCCCCATTCCGATGATGCGCTCCGCGGCGATCAGTGGGACATTGGGAGGCATAGGCGCGGTCTTCTTCCATTCGCTCAGGACCCGCATCACACTTGCGGCGCTAGACGCGCAATGGAGCTCGCTGAACAATCTCAATTGCTCCATCTCTTCGGCGGTGGGCTCGTCGTCCGTCAGGAATGTTCCTGAAGGCGCCGGCGGCCGATTTTTGCCATCCGCGCCCGAAGACGGGCCGCCCATGGGTAGCGCAAAGATAAGACCGAACCGGGCCCGCTGCCCATCGCCCGCTCCGCCAAAAGCGCGCTCGATCATGGCGACGATCTCGGATTCAACCAAGACCGGGGATCCGGAATAGCCCCCGAGCTGGGCATCGTCGCCGAGCAGGTTGGCGCCGAACAGCTGGAAGCACTTCCTACCGTCCCGAGTCGCATCGGGATCGGCCAAGTAGCCGAAGACCGGAACTCCGACACCGCTGGCCAGCGCGGGAAACCCCCACGACCACCAGTTCACGAACTTGCGCGCGGAGTCCGCGATCCGCGGCGTCGCGATCGTCGCCAGCGCAGTTGGGTCATCCGGATCGAGGTACGCAACATCGGTTGCGGCGTCATTGCTCGTGATCCGGAAATCCACCAATTTCTGTGAATCCCCGAAGGTGCACTGGACCGGCGTACCGACCGGCAAATCCTTGACGACATGCGAGCAGGTACGGACCTTTGCCCCATCAACTAGGAATCCGGAGCCCACCTTGCCATTCGCCCGGACACGCGCAATGGCCGGCTTCAGGGGCCCTAGGCGATACGGGTCGTAATCGTATGGATTGGTGTCCGGCATGCGAATCAGGCAAGGCGCTGGCTGAGGCCTACAGTGCTGATCGGCGAAACCGAGCCGTCGTCGTCGAAGAAATTGGCGTCGGCCTCGAAAAGCGCGCCTTGCGCATCAAGCCTGACACACGCGAACGTCGCCACCTGGCGCCGGTAGCCGTCGATCCGGTTGTTCTTCACGTCATCGAGAAAGACCTGGAACAGCTTGAATGCTGCATCTTCATCGGCTTCGTAGATCCCGGCGGGCAGCCGAATAAGGTCGGCCCAGGTTCCCGTATTTAGGTAGATGGAGGAACCCTCTAGCGCAACGCGCTTCGCGAGGTGCGTGTGCCCGAACAGGACCACCTTGAATCCTCGGCTGGCCAGGGCTTGCGCAGGCGTCAGGTATTCGGGATCTTCCACCTCCACCGCGAACGTGCTGTCGAGGCTTTTGCGCCTCGAGCGGAACCCCTTGAGGAGCGCTCGCGCCGGTAGTTCCTGCAGCCAGCCCACACAGTCACCCCGCCCGTCGAGAACCTCCCTTGCGATCTCCGCGGCCTGATCGAGCGGACCCTTGAACTCCGCCGGCAATTCGACGGGCGCCGAATCGCTTACCTCCTCACCGGCGATATAGTCCGAGTCGACCGGAACGCCTTCTTCCGTGAAGCGGTCGCGCTGCCAAGCCTCGATCTTTTGCCGCAGCGTCTGCTCTGCGCTCTTCCATTTAGCCGCGTCGAGGAGGGGAAGCATCGGGACCACCGCGCCGGTCTCGGGCTTCATTAAATCGACAAATCCGTAGATCTCCTTGATAGGATTCATCACCCTCGCCACGAGCTCGCTTCCCGGCTGCGCCGGGAAGCTGGCGGCCTTCTGGCGCCGGGAGAACGCGGAGCACACCGCCCGCAGCCGCCCGTGGTTGACCATATTCCAGGCGTCGTAGCGATTGCCGTGTTCGATCAGAACCGGCCCGCACGGATAGGCCTCGTTATCGTAGATGAACTCTATGTGCCCGGGGCCCAGCCGGCGCAGCAGCTCCTGCCGCACCTTGGGGAAGCTCAGTTCGATGTCGTGGTTGCCGAGCAGGAGGACTAGGCCTCCGCCCGCGGCCAGTAACCGCTTCAGCGCGGCGAAAACGTCCTCGCAGCTTTGCGCGATCCGCTCCAGCGTCGCGACCGCCTGATCTTCGTCCGCAATGAACGCGGAATAGCCGCCCTCTGGATTCACCTCGGCGAGGAAGTCGACGATGTCGCCATTAATAACCAGTCGGAGCTCTTCACCTTGGGCCTTTTGCGTTGCGACCCAATGGACGAACTTCACAAGCCGCTTCCGGCCGGCCGCAGAGCACATCTGGAAATTCTCTGCTCCTCCCAGGTGCAGGTCAGAAATAACGAAAAGACTTGTCGTCATTACTCGCTTCCTAATGAGAAAATGACTGTTCGATACTATCTGCAATCCATCATGCCTGAGCGCAGTCGGACAGTAGAATACAAGATCAAAGATGCGCAGTCTGCATTATTGTAGGCCACGACTTCTCTAACGCGCCGACCATTGCTGCGTGTTGAGACGGACGAACTTTTTGCAACAGCTTCTAAGTATCTTAAACTCAATAAAATGAGACTAGGGATTGTGTCGCCGGGATCGGCTGCCAGACTTTGCCTTCAAGGCACAAGAATTCTTACTTTCAAGATACAATGATCGGTCCGACACATGATGAAACCTGCAAGGGGAGATATTCATGGCGAAAAAGGCCGTCTTTATTAGCTTCGACTATGACAACGACAAACACTACAAGAATCTATTGCTCGCCTGGGACAAGAACAAAGACTTCGACTTTCACTTTTACGATGGATCGTTACGCGAAGCAATAAATAGCACCAATGCTGCGTATATCAAGAGCCAGATAAAGCCGAAGATCCTCGCAGCCTCGCACCTTCTTTGCCTAGTAGGTTCGGAAACTAATAAGAGCGCTTGGATTGACTGGGAGATCTCAACCGCAGTGGAAAATAAGAAAAAGCTGATAGGAGTGAAGATCGAAAAAGCAAACACGAGTCCGGCCGCATTGTTGGCAAATGGCGCAACCTGGGCACTGTCGTTCAATTTCGACGCGATCAAGAAGGCGGTTGATTCAGCGTGAAGATTGGGTCTGCGGGGGAGGCAGTAGAGTTTTGACATTTGAGGGAGTGCACCGCAGAAGCGTCCAATCGTGAGCCGCCAAAGCACGCACAAGGCGTTTTCCAATGGACAAGTACGAAAATAAGCGAAGTATGAATGCACCTGTCACGTCGTGTTCACGCCGAAGCGACGCCGCCGAACATTGTACGGGGAGTTGAGGAAACATCTGGGCGAGGTATTTCGGCGGTTGGCAGGGCAGAAGGAGAGTCGCATCGAGTCAAAAGTGTGAATTGGCGTTTTCCGAAAGCGGACATTCCCGACCTACTGCCCGAACTGCGCCTCAAGTAAATTGCCGAAGGCCGGTCAGGCCGAGGAGCAGACGTCGGCAGCAGTTCACTAGTGCGGCGGCGTCTGGACGGGAACGGCGGTTGCCCATATGCGCCGTAAACCGACCCTGGAAAGAGGCGGGATTCTGCAAGTTGCGGATTACGGGCTCAACTGGGATTTCACCCGATCGACCTAGAGCGGTCACTCGCCTGCTGAATTCTTCGAGCCCAGGTCGACTCCCCGACCAAGGCAATTCTGGGCACCACTGGCTGGTCATAGTTGAACTGGCCTGACGATTGCCATCACAGCAGACGGCCCACACGAACTTGCCAAGGTGTTGGCAAAATTTGGCCGAGGCCGTGGTCCTGTACGTGGCCGTGTTCGACATCACGCTAGCCGCGGCCAGATGTTTTTGCGAATCTTGAGCATCTTCCAATTCCAACGGGAGGCCCTACCCGCTACTGGTGCGGTTGACTAGCTGGGCTGCTCCTATATGACCGCGCTGAGGGGCTACTCTAACCCAACGTTTGCGACGCGCCATCCATCGTCAAAGAGCTTGAAAAGAGCGGAACCGGCACGGGTCCCTGAGGTGCTGCCTGTATAGCGGTTCACAGCTTCTGGCACATTTCGGAGAGTGCAGGTAAACTTCACGATCTTTCCGGTACCCAACGGGGCGTCAGTAATTCCAGTAACTTCACTGACTACGCATCTCAACGGCTGTCTTAGGACGCCGGTGCCTGCGTACCACCAATACTGTACAAAGTCCTTCGCTGCTGGGCCTGACACTTCCTTTCCCATTTCTTGCGTGAAGTAGCCATCCTTGCGCGCGTTGTCGTAAGCAGTTCGAGTTATGGATACATTAGAAACCTCAAGCTGAGTCGCGGAATCTAGTAGCTTTCGCGCCTTATCTCTTGTGAGGTCTGTGGTGCTATTACAGGCGGCAACACTGAGCAAGAGCGCACCCATTACAAAGAGAGGGAAGCCAGCGACCTGATAACGACCAGTGTTCATGCTGTTCTCCTTTCTCAGCGCAATCTTCAGCCTAGCCATTACAAGGCTCTGCCCCCGACTGTCGCCGAATGTCGTAACTTAGCCGCCCCTGAATGCGGCCTGCAACGACACGTTAGACCTGCCGTCGGGGGGCAGTGTCTTGTTGGGCGCTATTATCGCTTCAAACTTTTCTCAATGACTTCAATTCTTGGTTGATAAAATGTCAACTAAACCGTCTGCATTTTCGCCTTGCGTAGTCCCCATTCTACTGACACGGGGCCTACGTATACAAAGCTACTCTATGAGGGAACCAAGAGCAACATAGGTAGTGGGACAAGAGCGGGGGTCCAGCGCTGAAATGAGTGCTCAGACTTGCGCAGGGGAGCTCCTTGACTAGGGCTCGAACTAGGGACCGGCAACTACCCACAGCGGGAATGACTACCGTGGGTCAGGAGTGTGAGTTCGTGTCTTCCGAGAGCGCACACTCGCCCAGCAGGCCTTGGCATCCCGATCTGTGTAGCGCGAGCGGCAGCAATGGCCGACGAGCGGACTGCTGCCGCAGTTCTTCTGCGCGTCCGCTCCTGGTGAGCCGCCATTCGTGATCGTCTACATCCGCGCCCGCCCGGCAATTTGCCCCGATATCGACGCTCTCGGCGATCGGCAACGCCGCAGACGGCATCGCGCCGGCGTTTCGACGACAGGATCGTATCGGCGCCCGCGACGCCGTATGCAAGAGGGAGATGCGTCCGCGACCGCGCCCGCGGCTCAGAATTCCCTGCCGATCGCGCGATCCACCGACCAGGCGCCGCCGCCGTGGATCAGGATGACGAAGCAGACGATGCCCCAGGTGAGCGGGGCCTCGATGCCTCCCTGGGTCCAGAACCAGCCGCGCGGCGCGTTTGCGACGAACGCCGCCATCGCCATGAAGCAGACGAGCTGGATCGCGACGACGCGGGTCACGAGGCCGATCGCGAGCAGCAGGCCGCCGAAGAACTCCAGGCAGCCGATGTAATAGACCCAGCCCGGGTTGGCCCAGAATTCGCCCATGCGCCCGAAGCCCTTGACGTATTCCTCGATCGGCCGGCCGTGGAACCAGCCGAGCAGCTTCTGCGCGCCGTGCGGGACGAAGAACAGCCCCATCGTCACGCGCAGAATCGTGTGCGTGGCGGGTCGGATGGTCTCGTAGATCCGGCCGAGCGCAGGAAAGATCAGCGAAACTTTCTCGTCGGTGCCCGTCATGGTTGTCATCCTGCTTGGGTAACGATCACCTCCATTCGAACATAGCCGGCAACCTCGATCGCAATCCCGCCCAGGTCGGGGTCAGCGGCGGCCGGGCGGTAGGCTCGCCGCTGCGATGGATTTCGCGTCGACCGGCGCGGCCCGCGCGGGGCAATCGCCCGTGGCGCCAGTATCCATGCGGTTCTCCGTGGCTTTGCGCCCGGCCGACGGGCGCGCCGGCGTTGACGCGAGAGGACGCCTCGGCGAGATTGGCACCCGGCACCCGGCACCCGGCACGCGGGTGAGAAGCGGGCGGTCTCGATGCCAAAATTTCGGTCCGCCCAAGTCGATTTCCCCCGTCGAAGCAGGAGCACGATCGCTCGTGGCGATCGTCGATTTCACGCGGCAGCATTTCGCCTTCGAGGAAGCGCTGATGCGGGAGTCCGGATACGCAGAGCGCCGCGGCCATGCCATTCTGCACGCCTCGCTGCTCGCGGACCTGGATGCCCATCGCTCGATCGCCTGCGATGGTCAACCTGCGAATGGGGTCGCCAGTGTCCAGTTTCTCTATCAGTGGCTCTACATGCACATCCGGTCCGCCGATCGCCAGCTGGTCGGCTGGATCGCTCAATGTTAGTCGGCCGCCGCCGCGCTCGATCGGAACCGATGTCAAAGTAATTTCCAAAAGAGTTGCGGCAACGCCTTGATTCGTTTTCGCCAACCATGCCGACGTCATGACCGCGAATGCGGCGAGACTTGACAGGCAAGCGCGCGATGCCGTCTACTTTGCGTCCTGCTGAACGTCGCTTGCGTTGACGTGCAGGAGAACGTGCGGCGGTCCCGGGGGATGGGTCGGGGCCAGATAAATAAAATCAACAACGAGAAGAGCGATGGATCGATCCGCAATTGCGGGGTCCTGGGGGACACGCTCGAGGGCGAACGCGCCGCAGAGGCGACGGCCCAACCGCGCGATATCGCCGTATCGCGGCGCGTTCGAGTGGATCAGCGAGAGCTGCCTCTGGCTGGATCCGGAAAGCGGGCGCGTCACGGACTGCAATCAGGCGTTCCTGGAGTTGACCTCGCGCGCCGCATCGGAGGTGGTGGGGAAGCCTTTCCACGAGCTGGTGCCGCGATCCGAGCTCGGGCAGAGTACGA
>Ga0082335_1002480_pt1 | contig 34356 bp, 27 predicted proteins | sample Subgrocontami58m_FD_72375 | JGI IMG/M metagenome (GOLD analysis project Ga0082335, IMG submission 72375) | Subsurface groundwater microbial communities from S. Glens Falls, New York, USA - GMW37 contaminated, 5.8 m (SPADES assembly) (version 2) ... | reverse complement strand
CAGATCGGCAAGGCAAGTGTCGATCAACGCGGGATCGCCCGACCGCAGGGCTCGGCGTGCGTCCACCATCGACTGCCCGAGGAAACGGGGCACGATGATCTTGGTCGTGTGGTAATGCTCGAACCGAGGGTCGTCCGGAAATTGACGCAGCAGCTTCTCGGCATAGATGCGCCGGCTTGCCGCCATGCGGGGCGAATAGGAGCTGCTGCTCGAGAAAATACGCCAACAGGACAGGGCGGTGTCTATATATTCGTTGTCGTAGCCATACTGGAACAACCGCAGGAACAGGTCGTCATCTTCGAACCCCGACAATCTTTCGTCGAAACCGCCGACCGCGAGAAACGCCTGGCGATCGATCAGTGACGCCGACGGCAAAATGAACATGTTCTCTGACAGACAGTCGTACAGGGATCGCTTGGGATGTTTGGCCTCTATCTCGGACAGGAAGGACCGGACCTGCATCCGGCCGTCCTGGTCGATCCGATCGAGGTTGCTGTAGGTCCAGCCCAGAGCCGTCGATCGCGGCAAGGTGAAGGGTTCGATCAGGGTGGACAGATGATTCGGGTACCAAAGGTCGTCGTGATCGAGGAAGGCGATCAGGTCTCCCGTCGCATGGGCAACCCCATGATTGCGAGCCGAGGATTGGCCGCCGTTGGGCTTTTGAATCAGACGGATCGGATGGGTTTGCGCCATGCGGCGCACAATGTCGGGCCCGTCATCGGTTGAGCCATCGTCGACGACGATAACCTCATCAGCGGGCAGGGTTTGATCGAGTGCGCTCTCGATCGTCTGTTCGACGAACGTCGCGCCGTTATAGAGCGGAATGACGACCGAGATCGACAACGTCCGACGTCCCGCATTGGCATCGGCCTGGGCGGGGATCCTGGGCTGGGTCAATGAACGACTGACCCGCTCATGTCGGATAGGAGGTTGCGGCTATGTCGGAGACGATTACGTCCCAGGAGACCGTTGGCTCGTGCGTCTTTTTCACCCACACAGCCGAGACCTCGAACCCAGCCGCCCGTTCCGCGTCCTGTTTGTCTGGCCTCCAGACGAAGGGGATGATGAATTGCTCGCAATCGAGCATGCGCTCCACGATCTCGAAGCCCGTAAACTTGTTGAAGATACCGTCCCAGGCGGTGTCGGAAAAGCGCCAGAAATCCCATGGTGCGTCATGCATGCCGATCGTCTGATGGGTGGCTATGAAGGCGATGCCCCCGGGCTTCAGGACGCGGTTCATCTGCAGCGCGACGGCCCATGGCATCAGAAGGTGTTCGAACACGCTGACGGAATAGATCGCATCGAAGGATGCGTGCGGAAGGAGGTTCGCCATGTTATGCGCATCACCCACGACATCGACATTCTCACTGGGCAGCACATCGAGCACGGTGACCGGATTCGGTTCGAAGCTGAGACTGCGGTCGAGGCCGCTTCTATCCCGACCGCCGACGTCGAGGATCCGCGCGTCCGGCAGGGTCTTGGTGTGCGCGATAAAACGGCGCTCGAAGTCGAAATAGCGGACTTGCGCCACGCGGGCCTTGCACAGGTCTGCGACCCGGACAATTTTCCAGCGGCCGAGCTTGGTCACGAAGACCACGTGTAGGTGGTCATCGATCATTTCCGGCCGGCGGAATATTTGCACCCGAAAACCGAGATTGGGCCCTAAGGCAGGCACTCCCGCGTGCGGCAGACCGACCTCCACCGAGTATGGCGCGGTATCGGCATCGATGACGAAGATATCGGCCAATTCATCGGCCGGATGGTGGAACCAGCCAAACAAGTAGACCAAGCCATGGAACTTCGCCGCCGCATCGGCGAGAAACCGGTAGCCTTGTAGGTTCCCGATCTCATGGTCCGGGATTTCCGTGCCGAACCGGTAACGTGCGCGGAGATGGGCGCTGCGGATTTTACGGGCAACCGCCCCCATGCCGTAAATTTTCTTTTGTTGCGATGGGGTTGGCAAATTGGGCCTCATGCGAAGCGCCGCGCGGGATCGGAATATATCGATCCTGGATATTGGACGTGGGCCACTCCAACGAAATACGACCAACGCTGAGGGCGTTGGCCGTATTCAAGTCGGAGGTCTGAAGCCGTGGTCTAGCCGTTCGAGACGAGCCTGCCCTCCAACTGCGAGGCGTTGGTGAGGCTGCTGAACGTGATGGTGGTGCTGTCCGAGAGGGTCAGCGTCACACCACCCGCGCCGACGGTTGCTGTGCTGAGCAATTGACTCGCGCTCTGTCCGTAGCCCAGAAGACCGACAACGTCGTTCGAGTCGAAATCGGTCACGACGTTAGCCTTGCCTACCGTGAGGCTGTTGAAGAAGGCAAAGAAGTCACCACTGGCGCCACCGCTCATTGTTGCTGTGCCTGCGCCTGCGACAAGCGTATCGCCGCCGCCGCCGCCAATCATGCGCGCGCCACTGTTGCTGTCAGACTGGCTACCGAAGATGGTATTGGCGGTCGAGGAACCGGACGCGTTAATCGTCTCGTTGCCGCTGCCGCCGAGCCACATGAAGCCTTTATTGGAGCCAACGAAGTTGATGATCGAGCCGGACGCACCATAGAGGGTCGCTTGGCCGGCGCCGCTGGTGATGGTCGCCTGACCGCCCTGGCCTTCCAATTGGACAAGGCCACCGCTGCCGACCGTCACCCGTTCCTGGCCGCCCACGCCGCCGATCACAGTGAGGACGCCGGCGCCGCCAACGAAGTTGAGGATGCCCGTGTTACCAAAGGCCAGCGCCGGTCCCGACGCGTTGACGGTGGCTGTTCCACCGCCACCGACGAAGGTCGATGTGCCCGAACCGGAATTGACGCTGAGGTTACCGGATTGGCCAAAGATCAGCGAGCCGTTGGTCCCCGAACTTATGGTGCCCGACCCCGAGCCGCCGACGAGCGTGTTGCCACCACCGCCGACCGAGGCATTGAAGGTGCCGGACCCACCGAACAGGACGCCCGCACTGCCCGACGTTGTCACGCTGACATTGGAAGCTCCGGCAGACACCGTTGCCCCGCTGCCGCCAAGCGATGCCGCGACCGTTCCCGTGCCACCAAAAATCGCTGTATTGGAGCCGGTGGAGACGATCGTGGTGCTACCACTGAACCCCTGCACCACGTCCTTTGTGCCAGACGAAAGGAGGACATTGCTGCCGGCTGCACCCACCAGCGTGTTGCTGCCAGCGCCACCGGCGATCGTGCCAGACCCTGTCCCGACCATGGTGTCGTTACCGGTGCCAGCTGACAATTCGTAATTGCCGACACCGGCAATGTTGTTGTTACCACCGGTCGCCGCAACCGTGCTTGACCCGCCGACGCTGTACGTCCCGCCAACAGTGTTTGCGATCAATGCGAAGTTTGAGCCGACAATCGTCGAGGCACCAAGCGTGTTGTCAACGACGTAATTGTAGCCAGCGGGGACGGTCGCGCTCACCGATGCCGAGCCGCTCAGAATCACTTCCGTCTGCGTTCCCGCCCCAACGGTCGGCGCGGCTGGGACCGTCACTGATCCGCTCAAGGTCTGCGATGAGACGACCAGTGCGCTTCCCAGGGTGTTCAGTGCGTTGGACAACTCCTGCGATAGGCCTAGGACGTCGCCAGTCCCGCTCGACACAGTTACGGTGCTACCGCCGGTGCCAGGTACTGTTACAGGCATATCAATCTCCGTCCGTCAGGGTATCACCCAGGCCAATTCGATTTCGGTCGTCGACGCGAATTTATAGACATCCGACCCATTTTTGCAATCTTTTTGTCTGCGGCGCGTCGTTCCAAAAAATCTGCGCCACCCCTTTATAGCTTCGCATCATATACCAAAACCGCGAGGATGCAACCACCAAACATTCCATTGGCAGATGATCCCCTCCATGACGGCCTGAATAATGTGCTTGAAATTGCCGGAAATTTCGGAAATGTTTCGCCGGAACCCCAACGGCCTATTGCAGTGCAACATTTTGACACAACGCCTCCCGACGTCCTGTCGTCCGATTAGCCGCACGCTCAACCCCGCCGTCCGACAGCTCGGCCCAAAATTGGCTGACCAGTCAATTTCACAATAGAATTACAGTACGAATGCATGTCAGGTGGGATCAGATCACACGTAACTGTCATATTTCGCCGTTTTGCAATAACATTCCTGAAATTCCAACGGCCAATGATCGGTTGACCACAGTCTGCGTCAGCCGCACCGCCGCAGCCGGAGCCAATCGAACGCAATCGACCTCCCGTATCAGGCTAGCATCGCCCGGGTGGCGGACCCCGCAGACATTCAAATTTAGGAGAAAAATCAAATTTTGCTCGCCCCGTCGATCCCGACAGAGCCCCTCCCCACAAACTCGCACGGTCTGACCGTTCGGCCGGAATCACAACCTGTTGATGTCCATGTCGACAATGCTCGCCGGACCGGCCGGTTGCGGGGGAGGTTCCACCGTCGCGGGCCATGCCGCCATTCCACCCGGCCCGACCGCTGGCGACCGGGACATCGGACGGCTCCCGGTCGCGCGCCTTTGATGATGATGCCGAGCGGCCGAGTCGTCGCTCATTTGGGGGGAGGCGGGACCATCATCGAGACAGGTGGCCTCCGGTTCGTCGTGCCGGCGGCGTCCTGGAGGGATCAGACCCCCCGAAAAACCGGGCGGCGCTTTTCCATGAACGCGCGCCGCCCCTCGATGAAGTCCTCGCTCTCGAAGCACGCGTCAACCAGGCGAGCGCACAGGTCCAGGTCGGCCTTCTCGCCACGGATCAGCTCCCCGACGGTCCGCTTCAACGCATGCATGGTCATCGGGGCGTTGTCGGCGATCGTGGCGCAGTACTGGCGTGTGTATGACTCGATATCACTGTCCGTGACCACACGGTTGACCAGGCCCATGGTCGCTGCCTCAGCCGCGCTGAAATGGCGGGCGGTGAAGAAGATTTCCTTGGTGAAGGACGGTCCCACCAGATCCATCAGCTTCCCGACACCCGGCGCGCCATAGCCCAGCCCGAGTCGCGCCGCGGGAATGCCGAATTTCGACCCCTCGGTGGCGATACGCATGTCGCAGCACACCGCAATCGCCATGCCGCCGCCGATGCACCAACCACGGATCATCGCGATCGTCGGCTTGCCGCATTCCTGCAAGCGCTTTGTCGCCGTCTCCAGCACGCGGTCGTAATGCTCATTCGCCTCGGGTGAGGAGCGCGACGTCTCGAACTGGGAAATATCGGCCCCCGACACGAACGCCACATCGCCGGCCCCCTTCAGCACGATGACCCGAACCGCCGGGTCCTGTTCGAACCGGTCGAGGATCTCCGGCATCGCTTCCCACATGTCCAGCGAGACGGCGTTCCGGCGGGATGGCTTGTTGAAGACCATCCAGCCGATCGGGCCGTCGATCTCGGCCAGCATATTGTCCGTGCGCAAGGGGATCGTCACAGCGTCATTTATCAATCCACGTCCTCAAACTGTCTTGCCAGGTGCCGGAATCCGCGCCGAACGGGCAGGGTCGATCCCCAACCAGACCGCGTCGTCGACCTGGTAGACGTCGTTCGGTGCCGTGCTGACCCTCATGCGGATATCCGAGCCGGCCGGGCGAACCCCGTATTCCCAGTATTCGCCCAGATAGGCCCGCTCGGTCACCTGGCCCTGCACCCACCAGATACGGTCGGTCTCGGTCGGCGCCGCCCGCTGGATGGCGATGGTCTGTGGCCTGACCGAGAAACTGGCATCTCGCGGCAAGGTCTTCGCATCCGGCGCCATCTCGGCGGCCACGGTGAAGCCGGGGAACACGATCTGGTTGCCCTCCAGCCGCCCGTCCAGGAAGTTGGTGCGGCCGATGAACCCGGCGACGAAGCGCGTCTTTGGTACAGTATATAGAGTGACGGGATCGTCCACCTGCTCGATCCGTCCGTGGTTCATCACCACGATACGGTCGGAGGTGACCATGGCCTCGGCCTGGTCGTGGGTCACGTAGACGGTGGTGATCTTGAACGCGTCGTGCAGGCGGCGGATTTCGGTCCGCATTTCCTCGCGCAAGTTGGCATCCAGGTTGGACAGGGGTTCGTCCAGCAGCAGCACCGCCGGCTCGATCACGATGGCGCGGGCCAAGGCGACGCGTTGCTGCTGGCCGCCGGACAGTTCGGCGGGATAGCGCTCCTTCAGGTGCAGCATCTGCACCGTGTCCAGGATCTTATCGACCCGCTGGTTGATCTCGGTGGTCGGTAGTTTGCGCAGTTTCAGGCCGAAGGCGACGTTCTGGCCGACGGTCATGTTCGGCCAGATCGCATAGCTCTGGAAGATCATCGACATGCCGCGCTTTTCCGGCGCGACCACCAGGGACGGGGAGGACATGACCTGTCCGCTCATCTCGATCGTGCCGGTGGTCGGCTTGATGAAGCCGGCGATCATACGAAGGGTGGTCGTCTTGCCGCAGCCAGACGGGCCCAGCAGGGAGACGAACTCGCCCTCCTGCAAGGTCAGGTCGACGTCGACGACGGCGGGGGTATTGCCGAAACTCTTGCCCAGCCCGATCAGGGACAGCTTACTCATTGACGTTCCCGCCTCAGCATGAAGTCGCGCCCCAGCAATGCCGTGGCCAGACCGACAATGACCAATGTCGCGATCAGCAGCAAAAAGCCGAGCGCGGCGAGGTGTTCGAAATTGCCTTCTTCGCTCATGTCCATGAGCATGACGGACATGGTGCGTGTGTTCGGCCCATACAGGAACATGGCGCTGGAGAGTTCCCGCGTGGCGGGGATGAAGACCAGCAGCCAGGCACCGATCAGGCTGCGCTTCATCAGCGGCGCCATGACTTTCCGAATCGCCAGCAACCTCCCGCCGCCCAGGATACGGACCGCTTCCTCCATTTCCGGGTTGATGCTGCGGATGGCCGCATCGGCGTTGGCGAAGCCGATCGGCAGGAAGCGGGTGGCGAAGGCCAGGATCAGGATGGTGGCGGTGCCGTAGAGCGCGAAGGGCGGCGGCGCGTAGGCGGAGTAGAAGGCGATGGCCAGCACGATGCCCGGGATGACGAAGGGCGCCATGGCCAGGAAACTGAGGAACCCCGCGTAGGGCAGCAGCTTGCGGCTGACGATATAGGCGATGGCCAAGCCCAACACGATCGCGATGCATGCCGCCGCGGCGGCGTAGGTGAAGCTGTTGACCACCGATTGCGCCGCGGTTTCGTGCTGGAACAGGATATAGTCGAAATTTTTCAGCGTGATGTTGTCCCAGGTGAAGCCGCGACCCCAGGCTTTCGACAGAGCGGCCTGGGCCAAAACGATATAGGGCAGCAAGACCGCCAGGGACATCACGAACAGGGAATAGCCGAACATCACCCAACGCCAGGGACCGAGCTCGGTGATGCGGCGCTCTCCCCCCTTGCCGGTCAGGGCGACGAAGCCGCGCCGGCGGACCATCCAGCGTTGCAGGCCGAACAGGACAACGGTGATCAGGAGCAAAGGCACGGCATAGGCGGCGGCGACCTCCGCTCGGATGGGCGTGCTGAAGAATTGCAGCAGTTGGGTGGTCACCACGTTGAACCGTGCCGGGATGGCGATTAGCGCCGGGGTGCCGAACAGGGCGATCGCTTCCAGGAAGGTGACGATGGCGCCAGCCATGATCGCGGGCAACACCATGGGCAGGGTGATCAGCCAGGTGGTGCGCAGGGTGCCTGCACCCAGGACATTGGCTGCGTCCTCCATTTCCGACGACACCACGTCCAGCGCGGCGGCGGTGAAGATGAAGATGAACGGGAAGGAGTAGATGGCGATGACGAAGGCCAGCCCGTTGAAGGTGTAGATATCGAACAGGCCCTCGGGCAGGCCGGTCAGCGACATCCAGACCCGGTTGATCCAGCCGGAGTTCGGGCCGGCCAGCAGGATCCAGCCGATCGCGCCCAGATAGGGTGGCGTGATGAAGGCGCCCAGCACCAGCAGGCGGATCAACCCCTTACCCGGCATGTCGGTGCGCGAAATCGCCCAGGCCATTGGCACGGCGAAGATCAGGCACAACACCGTCACCATCGCGCCCAGGCGGATGGAGTTCCACATCGCGGTCAGGTAGCGCGGGCGGGAGAACGCATTGACGTAGTTCATCAGGGTGAACAGGCCGGTATCCACCTCCTCCAGGCTGCTCTGCACCAGGCGGAACAGCGGGTTCACCACCAGGAAGATCAGGATCAGCGCCAGGAAGACCCACAGCAGGATCAGCGGATCGAACGCCCGCGCGCGGAGGCTTCCGGTTGGAGAGCCCGTGGGAATAACTGACTGGCTCAACGCTTCCGCCCCGACTGTCGGTTCAACTGAATGTCTCGCGCCACTGCTCGATCACGTCTGGCACGGATTTAATCAACTCATCGGTGCTGACCGACAACAGCTTCACCTCGGACAGCGGTTTGGCACCGGGCTTCGGCGGCACGTCGGCGCGGGAGGCGTCGATCCGGTGTTCGGCGCAGATGGCGGCGAATTCGGTGCTGAGCAGCCAGTTCATGAACAGGCGGGCGGCATTGGGATGCGGCGCGCTGGCCATGACGGCAGAGGGGCCGACGCACAGCACCGAGCCGTCGGTCGGATAGACGATGCCGATCGGGTTGCCGCGATCGGCGACCATCAGAGATGTGGAAAGCGGCCCCAGCCCAACCACGCATTCGCCGGCGTTCAGGAGCGAAATCGGGTCATTGCCCGACCGCCCGATGCGCGGATTGTTCCTGGCCAGCTTCTCGAAGAAGTCCCAGCCGTACATCTTGCGCATCTGGACCGTCCAGACGCCCACGTACCCGCTGAACCCCGGATGCCCGAACGCCGCGCGCCCCTTCCATTTGGGGTCCAACAGGTCGGTCCAGTTCCTGGGTGCTTCCTCGGGCTTCACCTTCGTCGTGTTGACGATGATCAACATCAAGGTGGAGGTTGTGGGGTAGAAATACCCGTCCTCCCCCAGGCCCTTGAACGCTGGACTGATGAAGGCGGCGTTTTCCGGCGTGTAGTTGGCCAGCGCGTTGCGCTTCCGCAGTGCCGGCATGTGGCCGATATCGGTGGCGCTGAACACGTCGCATTGCGGGGCGTTGTTCTTCAGATCCTGGTTCAGCCGTTCAAACGCGACCTGGCCGGTGGTGCGGATCACCGACACCTTCACCCCCGGATAACGCGCCGTGAAGGCTCGCCCCATTTTTTCGGCGGTCTCGGAATCGACCTGGGCGATGTACCAGGTGATGGAGCCTTCCTTGCGGGCGGCTGCCTCCAGTTCGGCCGTGTCCGCGGACGCGGACCTTGGCAGCAGCGCGGCCGAACCCAGCGCGGCCAGCCCGGTCGCGACAGACCGCCTCGTCACATCCATGGACATGGTGACCCTTGGTTTCCCTTGCGTTGCCGGACGTTAAGCAGACGCGCGCCGGATTGAACAGCCTTGCGGCGCCCGGACGCTCAACTTCCGAACGTATCGCGCCACTGTTCGATGACCTCCGGCACGCCCTTGCGGATTTCATCGACCGTCAACGGGATGACCTTCTGGGAGGTCAGCAGCGGAACTCCCTGTTTGGGTTGCACGCCAACCCGGATCGGCTCGGTGCCATCGACCGCCAGCATGGTGGAATAGGTCTCCCCCAGCATGAACTCCATGAACAAACGCGCGGCATTCGGGTGCGGCGCATTGGCCGGAATGGCCGAGGGGGTCACGCACAGCACCAGCCCGTCTTCCGGATGCTGGATGGCCAGCGGATTGCCCTTTTCCACCGCCGGGTAGGCGGTGTTGGCCGAGGCCGGACCCAAAAGCGCCTCCCCCGCGCTCATGAGCGTGACGGGATCGATCGCGGAGCGGCCGATGCGCGGGTTGTTCTTGGCCAGCTTCTCGAAGAACTGCCAGCCATAGACCTTCTTGAGTGACAGCGCCCACACGCCGGTGCAGCCGCTGAACGCCGGGTGCCCGGTGGCGACCCTGCCCTTCCATTTCGGATCCAGCAGGTCGGTCCATTTGCGCGGCGCGTCCTGCGGCTTCACCTTGTCGGTGTTGTACAGAATGAAATAGCGGCTGGCATTGGTGACGTAGGAAAACCCTGGATCGGATAGATCCTTGAACGCCGGCATCAGCCCTGCCGCACTCTCGGGCGTGTAGTTGGTAAGCTGCTTGCGTTCCTTCAGCGCCGGCATGTGGGATATGTCGGTCGTGCTGAACACGTCGCATTGCGGAGTGCTGTTCTTGATATCCAGCAAAAGACGCTGATACGCGACCTGTCCGGTGGTCCGGATCGTCGATACCTTCACCCCCGGATAGGCCTGGGTGAAAGCCCGCCCCAGCCGCTCCGCCTTTTCGGCATCGATCTGCGCTGTGTACCAGGTCAGCGTGCCCTCCTTGCGGGCGGCGGCCTCCATCTCTTTCAGGTCTGCGTGCGCATCATTCGGCAGAATGACCGTGGTCAGGCCGAGCGAGCCGAGGCCGGACACGGCCTGCCGTCGCGTGAGGGTGATGGACAAATGTTCCTCCGATTCCTGGGCGCCTGCGTCAGGCTACGGGATTTTCCGGCGAACGGAAACATGGCGGGCGGGCTCGCGGGACCGTGAAACCAGCAGTTCCAATTACGGCCCGGAGCCGTCACACCCGGGCCCATCCAACGCTGACCTGTCCGACCCGCCTCGAAAGCAGCCAGTTGCCCAATCCGGATGCAATGATTAACGACAGGATTAACCGCATGGAACCGGAACAATACCCCCCGAGTCCCGCATTGGTCCGTAACGAAAACCTGCCTTATCCGCGCCTGACCGGAACGGATTACGAAAAATCCATACTTAAAGTAAAATCTGAAGAAGGCCGATAAATTGCGTCACATCAGAGGCTAACAAACTGATCCGAAACTCGGATGTGAGCTTCGGTGAAAATCGCCAACAGCCAGTTTCGCGCTAGATTAACCATTCGGCGTTTTTGTTAACCATCGCCCAAAATCCAGGCAAAACAGGGCAAACCCGAGGGCAAATCGAGGGTTTTGACTCCAAAAACCTGCATCTTATCGCCGAAATCCACTTTTGACTTGCCACCGATAGCGCGCTCGTCCTAGAACAAAAAGCAAACATTCAAGCGATTCCCTTGCCCCAGGATCCCTGCACCACCCCGATGCCCCCCGCTTCGAACATCAAAATCGCACACCCACAGTCGAAAACGGCGCGATGAAACCCGGGTCAAGGCCAAGCCTGACCGGAGTTACCCAAGCGGGTCTTGCGGCACCCGGGGTTCTTGACCGCCCATGGCAACGCTCGACCGGCGACGCCATAGGGGTTAGGGATTGGCCGATGTCCCCCGCCCCCAATCCGGAAAAGCCAGAAATCGCCGTGATCGGAGGCGGACCAGCCGGATTGATGGCCGCGGAGATCATGGCCAGCGCGGGATGCGCGGTGACGATCTACGACCAGATGCCATCGCTCGGTCGGAAACTCCTGATGGCCGGACGCGGCGGGCTCAACCTGACGCATTCCGAAGCGCTGCCGACGTTCCTGACCCGCTACGGTCCCGCCCGAACCTGGCTTCAGCCCGCCATCGATGCCTTCCCCCCCGAGGCGCTGATCGCCTGGGCCGAGGCGCTGGGCCAACCGGTCTTCACCGGCAGCAGCGGACGGGTGTTTCCGCGCGCCATGAAAGCCTCACCGCTGTTGCGGACCTGGTTGATCCGGTTGGCGGCGTTAGGCGTGGAGGTCCGACCACGCCATCGCTGGACTGGATGGGATCGCGAGGGCGCGCTCTGCTTCGACGCGCCCACAGGGCCTGTACGGACTCACCCACGCGCTGTCGTTCTGGCCCTCGGCGGCGCGTCCTGGCCGCGCCTGGGGTCGGATGGCACCTGGGCGCACGCGCTGCCGGAGGCGGTGACGCCGTTTCGTCCCGCCAATTGCGGTTTCGAGGTGGCCTGGTCGGATGTCTTCCGCGCCCGCTTCGCCGGCCATCCTTTGAAGCGGGTCGCACTGACCTTCGGCACCCGAACCGTGCGGGGGGAGGCCATGCTCACCGAACACGGCATTGAGGGCGGCGCGATCTACGCCCTGTCGGCCCCGATCCGTGACGCGATCCAGACCGATGGTTCGGCCGTGCTATCCATCGACCTCCGACCGGACCTGGAAGTGGAGGCTCTGGCACGCAAACTGGCGGTACCCAGGCGGGGCCAATCGCTCTCCACCTTTCTGCGCAAGCAGGCCGGATTGCCGCCAGAAGCCATCGGCCTGGTGCAGGAGGCGCTGCATGCGGCCGCGGCCCCACCGCCCCTGGAGCAACTGATCAAGGCACTGCCCCTGCGTCTGATTGGCACGCGTCCGATCGCGCGGGCAATTTCCTCGGCCGGTGGCGTGCGGGCCGAGGCGCTGGACGATCGGCTGATGCTGCTCAATCGTCCGGGCGTGTTCGCGGCGGGGGAAATGCTGGACTGGGAGGCCCCGACCGGTGGTTATCTGCTGCAAGCCTGCTTCAGCACCGGGCGGATGGCGGGGTTGGGTGCGTTGGATTGGCTGCGGGGAACCGGGGCGCTGTAAGCGGCAGTCGCCCTGCCATTGACGTGTGGGTCGAGCGCAGCAGCCGCTCCGTGTCCTGGTCGGTGGCGGCCGACCAGGACAATGGTGGAGATGGTGAGGCAGGACCGAACAACCACCTATCCCCAGCGTGGTTGCTCGCCCAGATCGATCCCCAGCGCGGTCTTGCCGACGATTTCGTGCACCAGAGCCGCATTCGCCGGATGGAACCGGCCGCAGCGGGCATCGCGGAACAGTTGCTCCATCTCGTTCGACCGGAACATACCGGCGCCGCCCGACAGTTCCATCGCCAGGTCCACGATTTTCCATGCGGCCTCGACCGTGTGGTGTTTCACCCCGACGATCTTCGCCGGCCAGTGTCCGCCGTGATCGACCCCATTCGACCAATCCTCGGCAACCCGGTCGAGATGCGGCCCGATCGGTTCGTAGGTCAGCATCATCTGGGCCGCGGCGTGCTGGACTTCCGGGTGATAGGCCATGCTACGGCTGACCGCGACCGAGGTCTTGCCCTTGACCGCCGACAGCGCGAGGTCGATCGCCCGCCGCGCGATGCCATAATAGACGTTGGCGAAGCCCAGCAGCGCCCAGGCGAAGATGCCCAGGACGAATGCGTCGGCACTCCCCGCGGGGACGATACGAGCGACGCAACGATCCGGCACGAACGCGCCCTCCAGTACAACATCGTCACTGCGCGTCGCGCGCATGCCCATGGTGTCCCAGGTCTCGACGATGCGATAGCCGGGCGTATCTCGTGGCAGAAAGACGTGGATGATCTTCGGTCCACCGTCCGCGTCCGCCCACAGCGCGTGCATGCCATTGCGTGTCCAGACCGGTGCCAGGCTGCCGAACATTTTGTGCCCGGTGATACGGAAACCGCCATCCACCCGTGTCGCCATGGTGGTGGACAGCAGCGCCGGCAGGTCGTTGCCGCGCTCGGAATGGCCGGCGTTGAACACCTCGCCGGCCATCGCCTCGCGCAGCAGCCATTCCAGGGACTTGTCGCCCTGGCGCCAGAGATCGGCGACCAACCCGACCCAATAGACATGCATGTTGATGCCGAGCGCGGTGGCGGGAGCGTGGTAGGCGAGGCGGCGCTGCTCGCGGCAAACCTGGGCCAGGGTGAAGCCTCTGCCACCGAGTTCGGTAGGCACGGCCATAGTCAGATAGCCGGAGGCTTTCAGTTCAGCGAAATCCTCATGGAAGAACCGGTTGTCACGGTCATAGCCCGCTCGGCGTTCGGCGCAGCGGCGCAGCAGGTCGTCGGACAGTACGAATTCATGGGTCGGCATCGGTGTCTCCCTGGAACTTGCCGGGCGATCCCCCGGTTCGATCGCAATCCTGGGCCATGCGGCGAGCGGAATAAATCGACAGGATGATGGACTCCGCCGCATCCGTGACGGACATGATGCCTCAACACATGTGTGGAGACGGTGGATCAGCCCGCCTGCAGTCCATGCCGGACTGCGTAGGCGGCCGCCTCGGTCCGATTGGAGCAGCCGGTCTTGCCAAGGATGTTGTGGACATGGCTCGCGACCGTGCTCTGGCTGATTTCGAGCACCAGGGCGATATCGGCATTGCCGCGGCCGATCGCGAGGAGACGGAGCACCTCCAGCTCCCGCACGGTCAGGTTGTCGGGCGTAACGGCCACAGGGGCCGCTTCAACAAGCGCCTTGCGCCGATCTGCGGTCTGCGCGGAAAGCGCGGTAAGGCCGAGGGTCGATGAAAGGTCTTCCGCCGCCTCAAGATGCAACACGGCCCGCTCCCGGTCGCCTGGATAGCCCCGCGTCAGCAACATCACGGCATAGTCGTGATGGGTATGCGCCAACTGCACCTGGGCCCCGGTTTGTTCATTCAGGGCGAGTGCTTCGGTGAAGTGGCGTTCGGCCGTCATCCAGCGGCCCATGACACACGCCAACAGGCCGAGGAAACGCCCGCTCGCGCCCCAGAAGCCTGTGCCGCCACCCATGACGAGATTGCGGCCGGCCCATGGAAGCAGCAACTCGTACAGAACCGCGGCGCGAGTTACATCGGCCAGCGCGGCGCACACTTCGGAGAGGTAGACCAGACTTGCGGCCCATCTCGCATCCCGCGGCAGCGACGCGAAACCGTCCCCTGCCAATTGGTCGAACACCACGCGCGCCGCCGCAAGATCACCCAACTCCACCTGCAACAGGGCCAGTCCGGGTTGCCATGTCCCGACAACGGCGCTCCGGCGCAGGAACATCGCCACCAGCGGTGCCATGTCCCGCAGGCGTCCCTGCTCGCGCCGCAAGGTAAAGATCTGCACCGAAACCGGATCATTGGAATCGGCCCTGCTCCGCATCTGGGCTTGTGTCCGCAGGATCAGTTGTTCGGCCTCGGCGAAGGCGCCGCGCATCAGCGCCATCGTGATTTTCAGCCCGAGTTCGAACAAATCGAATATCTGCTGCCTGATCCGCGCGTTGGCGCGGCTCATCCCTTCGATCGCCGCGATCGTCGACTGTGTGTCCCCAAGTTCCAACAGCAGCGCGGCGCGGCGCAGATGACCCCGAACAACGAGCTCGAGCATGCCGGCCCGTTCCGCCATCTCCACCATTTCCGTCGCGGCGACGAGCAACTGCTCGGTCTCATCCGGGAACCAGGGAAAATCCGCTAAACCCGCAAGGCTGGTCGCCACGGCGGCGGGATCGCCCGATACCCGCGCCACGGCGATCGCGTGCAGCGCAAGGTCCTTGGCGTCCTGCAGGCCGCCTGTGTGCAGCCGGTCCCGAGCCAGCCAGCCCAGGAGCTGGCCGCGGAGGGCAGCCTCGGTGTCCGACACGCTGGCGAGGGCATCTTCCAGCATCGGGCCCGACCTTGCATCCACCTGCCTGTTGTCACGCCATGCCGCGTCCGCATGTGCCAACGCCACCTCCGCGAACAGCATCCATCTGCCCTGGGCGCGCGCGATTTCGGCGGCGGCGCGGAGATTGGCCACCGCCGGGGCATGGTTGCTCGCTCGGCGCTGAGCGTTGCCCAACATCAGCAGCAGATGGCAACGTCGCTCCAGGTCACCCACACCCTGGCTGTCCAGCATATCGAGGGCGTTCTGGAAAAAGCCGATCGCATCCTCGAACGCGAAGGCCGCGTCGGCACGCTGGCCGGCACGGGTGGCGTAGTCGATCGCACGTTCGGTGTCGGCGTTCATGCCCGTGGCACGGAAATGATGCGCGAGGTCGGCCAGGACCGGGTCCAGGTCGCGTCGATGCACCGCTTCGACCGCCTCGGCCACCGCGTGGTGCAAGCGGCGGCGCTGGCCGGTGCGCAATTCGTCATACAGGGTGACCCGGACCAGCGCATGAGTGAACTGGTATCGACCGGGACTGGTCTCCTCGATGATTCGTGCGGCCAAGGCGTCGTCCAACGCTTCCAGGACGGCATCCTCGGCCTGGTCGGGCGTGGCGCGGCGCAACACATCGAGCGTGAACTCCCGCCCGATCACCGCGGCCACTGCCAAGACATCGTTGCAGAAACCGGACAGAAGATTGAGCCGGCGGCCGATCACCTCCCGCACGCCTTCCGGCAGGCGGATTGCGGGTGGCGGGGCCACCGCAGTTCCGCTGGCGGCGAAATGACCCTGATCGGCGAGGAAGCGCACCACTTCCCGGACGAACAGCGGGTTGCCTTCGGTCTGGCCATGGATCGCCGTCGTGAGCCAAGCGGGCGGCACCATCCCCGCGGCGGTGACGACGAAACGACGCACATCCTCGGCGCACAGGCCCGACAGGTGCAGGCGCAGGACATGCGGTACCCGCGCCAGGGCGCCCAATGTGTCGGACAGACGGTGGCGGCGCGACAGGTCGGTTTCCCGGTAGGTGCCAACGATCAGCAGCCGGCTGTCCGCCATATCCTGGGCGACGAATTCCAGCAGGCGCAGCGACGGCACGTCGGCCCAGTGCAGATCGTCCAGGACCAGGAGCAGCGGCTGGTGGCGCGAGAGATTGATCAGGAACCGCGTGATCGAGCGAAACAGACGGAACCTTGTCTCCGACGGCTCGCTCAGGGCGGCCGGGGGTTCGAGATGAGGCAGGCGGGCGCGTATCTCCGGCACAATATCGGCGATGTCGGTCGCACCGGCATCCAGATCGGCGCACAAGTCGGTGGTGTCATGGATCGCCGCGGCCGAGCGGATGATCTGTACCCAGGGCCAATAGGGTGGTGCCCCTTCCTCCTCATGGCAGCGGCCCAGCAGCGTGCGGGCGGTTCGGCTCGTGGCATGGGCCGACAGTTCGAGCGCAATGCGGGTCTTGCCGATGCCTGGCTCCCCGGCGATCAGCGCCAACCGCCCACTCCCGGCGCACACGGCGTCCAGTGCCGCGGACAGCGCCGCGATTTCCTGATGCCGCCCAACGAAAACCTCGATTGCCGAGGTCATGCCACGCTCCCCGATCCCGTCCGTGTCACAGGATGGTGGTAACGAGGTCGAGATCGCAAGACTGTAACGCCGCAAAGCTTCGTGGCGCTTGACAATCGGGGCCTGGGACCGTCCGTTTCGTTCTGATACCGCGCCGCGCCTGGCGCGACGGGAAATGAGGGAGGCCGACATGCCGTTGTTCCTGATCGAACGAAATTTCGCCGAAGAAATTACCGTTGACGACGCGACCGTGGCGCATGTCCGACAGATCAATGACGAGATCGGGATCCAGTGGCTGTATTCATTCCTGAGCGCCGACAAACGCAAGACCTACTGCCTGTATGAAGCCCCCAACGCGGAGGCAATCCGGATAGCTGCCCGCCGCCTGGATATCCCGGCCGATGTGGTCATTCCGGTGAACGAGATGCGGCCGGATCAGTTCGGCGCGGGTTCGGCGCCACCCCTCTGACACCACTTCTGTTGCTCCACCTTTGGCTGCCCGGCCCAACCCGACCATTACGGCGCGCGTGGTGCACCCCGCAACAGCCAAACCAGCGGAATGGCCGCCGCCGCCACCACGGCAACCAGATGAAATGCGTTCGTATAGCCGATCATGGCCGCCTGACGCTGGATCTCTTTCGACAGTCGCATCAGGCCGGTGACGGTCTCGATCCCCCACGCATCGGGAAGGATGGGAAATGACAGGCTCTTGTTATAGGGTGCAATGAACTCGGACAGGCGCGCATAATTCGCCGAGGTGGACCGGACCAGCAGCACCACTGTGATGGAAATGAAGATGCTGGAGCCGAAATTGCGCACCAGGGTGAAGACGGCCGTGCCCTCGGTGATCTGCTCGCGCGGCAAGGTGGTGAAGGTCAGAACGGTCATCGGCGTGTAGGCCAGGCCGAAGCCGAAACCCTGCAAGACATTTGTCCAGAAGACATCGAAGCCGGTCATGTTGATGTCGAGCTGCGCCATCTCCCACGCCGCCAGGGTCTGCAACGTCAACCCCGTCGCCACCGCCAGCCGTGGAGCTCGGCGGCTGAACGGCACGATGATCAGAAAGGCCAGCCAATTGCCGCAGCCGCGCGCCGACAGCAACAGGCCGATGCTGCTGTCCGGATAGTCACGCAGATCGTGCAGCAGTCCCGGAAACAGCACCAGACTGACGTAGCTGAGTGCTCCCATGAAGAACGCAACCAAGGTGCCCACGGTGAAATTGCGGTCAAGCAACAGCCGCGGGTTGAGAAATGGAGACGGCGTCGTCAGGCAATGGATACAGAAAATCCAGAACGCGACGCAGCCGGTCATCGCACAAACGACGATTTCCGTGGATTCGAACCAATCCAGCCGCTGCCCCCGGTCCATGATCAACTGGATGCAGGCGATGGCCGTCGACAGAGCCAGGAAACCGGTCCAGTCGAAGCGCGTCCTGCCGCGCTCGGTCCGGTCGCTGAGTGCGAACCAGACACAGACCATCGCGGCGATACCGGGCGGCACGATCATGAAAAAGGCACTACGCCAGTCATAGGTTTCCGCGACCATGCTGCCGAAGATCGGCCCGAACACGGGCCCGAACACCGCCCCGAATCCCCAGATGACCATGACCGTGGCATGCAAATGACGCGGAAAGGTCGCGAGAAGGATCGCCTGTCCCATCGGCATCAGAGTGGCGCCGAACATGCCCTGACCGACGCGGAACAGGATCAGTGATTCAAGGCTATTCGCCAGGCCGCACAGAAACGATGAAACCGTGAACCCCAGCAGCGAGAACAGCATCATGTTCCGCCAGCCCAGGCGGTTGGCGAGCCAGCCGGTCATCGGCGTGGCGATTGCCGTGGCCACCAGGTTGAACGTAATGACCCAGGAGATTTCGTCCTGCGTCGCCGACAGCGCGCCGCGCATCTGCGGCAGGACCACGTTGGCCAAGGTGATCGTCATGCCGAACAGCAACGTCGACAGTTGCACCATCAGCAGGACAAGCCACTGCCGTGGCGTCAGGCTCATCAGACCGGCGGGTTCCGCGGCTGGAACCGCCGGTTCTGACGTTGCCATGGTCAGTCGATCTTGAAGTCCAGGCGCTTGACCCAGGCCCCGTAGGATTCGACCTCTGCCGACATTTGCTTGTTCAGTTGGGCCGGCGAGGCAATGAAGGGCACCCAGCCGATCTTGACCTGCCGCTCGATGACGTCCGGTTCCAGATTCAACTCGTTCACCGCCTTGGCCAAGGTGTCGATGATGGGCTGCGGCGTGCCGGTGGGGGCGAAGAAGCCCGCCCACACGCGCAGATCGATCGGGAATCCCTGTTCGGCGAAGGTCGGCACGTCGGGGAACTCCGGATGGCGGCGGTCGCTAAGGACACCCAGCATCTTCACGGTGCCCATGCGCACCTGCGGGAAGTAGATGTTGTCGAGCATGATATCCAGCCGTCCCCCCAGCAGATCGGGCACCGCCTCGGCCCCGGTGCGGTAGGGGATGTGGGTGATTTCAACACCGGCCAGGGATTTGAACGCCTCTCCCCGCAGGTTCGTGGCACTGCCGGCACCGGGGGAGGAATAGGACAACTGGTCCGGCTTTGCTTTCGCCAGCGCCTGCAATTCTTTCAGATTGTTGACCGGCATCGTGCTGAGGACACCGAATGCATAGACAACCTCCCCGTATGCGGCGATCGGCACGAGGTCGGTCGCCTTGTAGCTGAGTTTCCGCACCAGGGGCAGCAGCACCATTGGGCCGTTGGGGCCGCAATAGATGGTGTAGCCGTCCGGTGCGGCCCGGACAGCCGCCTCGGTGCCGATCGCGCCTGCCGCGCCAACGCGGTTCTCCACGATGAAGGGTTTGCCGAGCTTGCGTTGCAGGCCCTCGGCGTAGATGCGCGCGGGCAGGTCGGCCGAACCACCGGCTGGATAGGGGACGATCAGTTTGACCGGCTTGTCGGGATAGGCGGATGCAGGACCCGCAAGGCAAGCAAGGGCCGCCGCAGCAAACAGGGCGATCCTGGTCAGTCGGGACATTTGGTTTCCTCCGTTGCCGTGCAGTGCGTGTCCGGACACGCGTTTTCGTCTGGTTTATCATGGAGCAGCAGCCGACGCACTGTCCACGTCGTTAGGCCGCTGAGCCGGTGCAGTGCGATCACCCCAACGTGAATGCACCGCCGCTGCGCAATGCCGCGATCCGGTCGTGCGACAATCCCAATGTCTCCGCCAGGATCGCATCGGTTTCCGCCCCCAGCACCGGCGCCGCCGTCTCCGCGGTGCCGCCGCCTTCGGCCAGCTTGAACGGCGTGCCGACCAAATCCTGCATCGTGCCGTCGGCGTTGCGCGCCTGAACGCGCATGGCATTGGCCACAACCTGCGGATGGGTCATCACCTGATCCACCGTATGCAGCGGTGAGCACGCGACACCTCGCGCCTCGAACCGCTCCACCCAATAAGCGACGGGATGGCGACCGAAGCGTTCCTCCAGCATCGGGATCAGCACATCGCGCTGCTCTACCCGTTTGATATTGCCGATGAAGCGCGGGTCACTCGCCAGGTCAGGCCAGTCCAGCGCGTCGCAGAACCGGTTCCACGCGCCATCGTTCGGCGCCCCGGCCAGCATGTAACCATCGGCACACTGGAACGCCTGATACGGCACCAGGTGCCAACTGCCCGATCCCTGCGGCTGCGGCAGCACGCCGGCCTGCATCCAGGCAACCGCATGGTAGCCCAGTAGGGAAATCGCGGTTTCCAGCAAAGAGCCGCGCACCCAGGTGCCCTTGCCGGTGGTCGCGCGGGCCAGCAGGGCCGTCACCACCCCAGCGTAACAGGAAATCCCGGTGGACATGTCGATGAACGACACCCCGCAGCGGATTGGCGGCCCATCGACAATCCCCGTCGTCGACATCGCGCCGCCGAATGCCTGCACCATCAGGTCATAGCCACGCTTTTCCGCCAGTGGCCCCTCCGCGCCGTAGCCCGAGATCGTGCAGACCACCAGACGCGGGTTGGCCTCCCGCAATGCCTCCAGGCTGATGCCGAGACGAGCCGCGGTGTCGGGCAGAAAACTATGGATCAGCACGTCGGCCTTCGCCGCCAGTTGCTTCAGCACTTCTCGCGCGTCCGGGTTCTTCAGGTTCAGCACCATGGACCGCTTGCCGCGATTGACCGAGCCGAAATTGGCGCTTTGCCCATCCGGCGACATCGGCGGCCAGCGGCGGTTTTCGTCACCCTCCGGGCTTTCCACCTTGATGACGGTCGCGCCGAAATCGGCCAGCAATTGCGCGCAATAAGGGCCGGCGAGCACGCGGCTGAGATCGACGACCTTGATACCGTCCAGGACCTTCATGAGCTGTTTCCTCTCGTTTAGGCCACTACCATGGCGCAGGGCGAGGGGAAGGAGAAGCGGAGTGGGGTGATCCGTCGGAACATGCGCAGGAAGCGGCGCATCATGATTCGCATCACGCCAGCGACAACAAAGGCATGAAGCGGGTTGCCGTTCTGGTGTCCTGTCTGGCCGCAATGCTGGCGCTGATCCAGATCGGTGAGAAGCACGCCGAGAACGAACATGTGACCAGCCATAATTTGGCTCACCAACGGTTGGGCGTTCTATCAGGCGAAGAATCTGTGCTCAGTCGGTCGCAGGCCGGATTCGGACGTGTGCGGTTGGTTTTTGCGCGGGTGGGAGGTCACGACCTAGCCTAAAGATTCACTTTACGTTCTAGAATGATGGGATGTCCCGCGGCAAGAAAATTCGTGTTCGGGCAGAATCAGTGGATGAAGACCGGGCGGTAAAACCTTGATCAGACGCTGCTTGTAGAGATAGTGTCCAGTGGGTTAACATGCGTGTCTTTGTTTTGAGACCGTCTTGGCGCAGGCCTGTCGCGGTCCTCGCGGTATTTGAGATCCGACATCAGGATCGTCCGTCATCTGACTGACTCGGCGCGACGATTCAGGTCGTTTTGAGAGTTTACTTTAAGACCGGCGGCCGACCCTGTTCATTACGAAATACCGCCTAAACCCCGGGATTCTGTTACGAATCCGTGCGGGAATCGGAGGTATCTGTTCCGCTTCCCGGCTGTTAACCTGTCATTCATACCTGCGCCCAAAAGCGTCAATCGTTGCCTGTTTCATGGGCTGTGATTTACGTCCCGCCTATTATCGGGCACGACGCGGGTTATAGGCTTGGCAGGCCGGCCGTTTGTCGCGCCGTTGATCAGCTTATCCTGTCGCTTGGCGAGGCCGTTGTCGGTAGGCGGCGCGAAACAATTATCGCTTCGACCGGGAGCGTCCGGGTGCCTGTTGGGGCGGCTATGCTTGCGCGTCGCCTAACGGGACGTTGGGCACCGTTAGCTTGGCACATCACAAGCTCAAAGAAACAAACGAAACGTCGACACGACGCCGCCCTTGTCTCGGACCAGGAACTGGTTTCCGCGCTCGGTCTCCTCGATCAACGCTTCGTAAAGACGCAGGGCGTTCCGGACGACGTCCGCGTATGAGGACGCTTCGGTCTTCGCCTTGAGCATGTTCAGGCTTTCCAATGAACGCGGCATGAAGTCGAACTGAACCCGATTCTTCTTAAGTGCTCTGGTCTGGTCAGGCGACCGACCCTTGGCTCCGTCGGTCGGCGCACCTGACACATAAGTCAACCTGGTCATCCTGTGTCATTCCTCTGCTGTCCGAAATGGTGTGATACCCCCGCACCGATTATCGGCCCCGCGATGGCCCAAACTGTTATGACCGCCGTATAGTTGCCGGTGATGAGGCCGCAACCGCCGGAGACGGCGACTCCTGTAACCGCAGCCAAGGCAATAAGCCTCGCGAGAAATACCCGGGTTGTTTGCTTCGATGTCCTCATCACGACCAAAATCATGTCAAATTGCGGGCTGATACGGCTTCGCCTTCCGACCTGATCGGGCAGTTTTCTTATCCGGGGCCGAACTTTCCATGAGTGTGGGCTCCATACGCTGGCCGACGTTCGTGTCCCCCACGCGCTTTCGAGAAACAAGTGAACATATATCTCCCTATGCCAGGCCTATTCGGTGCACATCGCTGGTTCGGATATTGCAAGTGATACTGTGAGCGAAATATCCTCACAAACCACACAGGCAGTGGGCTGGTCTCGATTACGAGTCCCCCAGGCCTCAAAGTGGATCAATCGCTCCCCTGCCGGACAACACCCCCGCGATATTGTCCAACGCCCGATATCCCATCGCATTCCGTGTTTCGCGAGACGCACTGCCCACGTGCGGTGACAGGATCACATTGTCCAAAGCCGCAAACCGCAAGTCGAAATCCGGTTCCGTCCGGAACACATCCAATCCCGCCGCAAACAACTGACCGCTGGTCAGAGCGTCATACAGCGCGTCCTCGTCCACCAATCCGCCGCGCGAGACATTCACCAGCACCCCACCCTTCGGCATCAGCGCCAGCGCCCGCGCATTCACCATTTTGTCCGTCGCGGGACCTGCAGGCGCGTGCAGCGACAGGAAGTCGCAATGCGGCAGCATAGTGTGAAAGTCGGGGAAATATTCGGCGCCCTGCTCCAACTGCGGCGGCAGCCGGGTGCGAGCGTGATACACCACCTTCATATCGAACCCTCTCGCCCGCTGCGCCATCGCTCGGCCGATCCGACCCATCCCCAGAATTCCCAGGGTCTTGCCGGTGACACGAACCCCCAGCAGATCCCCCTGGCCGATGCGATAGCGCCAGCCCTGGCGCATGATCCGGTCGTATTCGTAGCCCCGCCGAGCGGCTGAGAGCAGCATCATGAAGGCGTGGTCGGCGGTGCATTCGGTCAGCACGCCCGGAGTGTTGGTCACGACCAGGCCGCGTGCATGAGCGGCTGCGACGTCGATATGGTCGTAGCCGACGCTGCTGGTGGCACCGACCCGGACACTCGGCGGCAAAGCGGAGATGGCTTCGGCGTTCAATGGCAGGGTGTTGGTGAACATGATCGCCTCGGCGCGATGAGAAGTCGCGGCCTCGATCACCTGTGGCACCGTCATGTCGTCCTTGCCCTGCACGATCACCGCATCGAACTCCGCGGCGGCTCGGTCGTTGACGTCGGTCGGCATCAGGCAAGCCAGCACCAGCCGTGGTTTCATCGCTCCGGGACTCCCTATCCGTCGGCATTGTTTATGGACCGGTGTAGGGCCGGATTGGAAGCGGGCCACGCGGGCGGTTCGGATCAGCGCGCCCGTCAGCACTGCCGCCCAACCACCCTGACCATCGGCTCGCGCTCGCTTGCCTTTCAACCGTCACGCCCGCACATGTCCCAGGCATCCTCGACGGCACGACACTTTGACTCGTCGTCCGACAAGCGGAGTGTCCGCACTTGCAGAGAGTCTCGAGTCAACCCCGAGGATGACGAATAGGGCGATCCCCGGCCGGCCGCCGAATGTCGCGACCGGCGGTGCATGCCTTCCAGCCCCTGGCGCATCGTGCCACTACTCCGCCCGCGCAATCGGCGCTCGCAAGCGTGCGCCTCCGGGCGCCTGAGATAAGGTGGGAGGGCAGGGTACATGCATTCAATCCGGCAAGGGGCGACAGCGGACCACTCGTGACCGAACAGCCGTCCACCTCACCGGATGCGTCGCGCACCGAAGCACCGCGCCATCTATTCCGCACCATCGTGCCGCCAATCATTCTCCCGGTGTTTCTGGCCGCCGCCGATGGCACCGTCGTCGCGACCGCCCTGCCGGCGATCGCCGCCTCCCTTGGCGAGGTGGAACTCCTGTCATGGATCGTCGTCGCCAACCTGATCGCCAGCACCATCGCCGCACCGGCCTATGGCAAGCTCGCGGACCTGTTTGGCCGACGGCGCATGATGCTCGCGGCATTGTCGATCTTCATGCTGGCATCGCTGCTATGTGCCGTGTCCCCGACCTTCGGGTTCCTTCTGGCGGCCCGCGTGTTACAGGGCCTGGGGGCCGGCGGACTGATGACCCTGGCGCAAGCCCTCGTGGGAGAACACGTGCCCCCGCGAGAGCGCGGCAACTACCAGGGCTACCTGTCCGCCAACATCGTCGCGGGCTCGACCATCGGCCCCGTCGCGGGAGGATTTTTGACCGAAGCCTGGGGATGGCACGCCGTGTTCCTGGCCTATGTGCCGCTGGGCCTGATCGCCATCGGCCTGGTCCTTCGCCTGCCGAAGGGGACACAAGCGGGCGGACGTGTCTCGCTGGATGTGACCGGCATGGTCCTGCTGAGCCTGTTTATCGTGCCGTTGCTGATGGCGGTCTCCCAGTTGCAGCGGCTGGACCCGACGATGTTGCCCCGGATGGGTGGGTTGCTGGGGTTCGCGGCCATCACCTTGGCAGCTTTGCTGTGGCAGCAGAAACGCGCCACATCGCCACTGCTGGCCCTGCCGTTGCTGAAGCTGCCGGCGTTTTGGCGATCGGATGTGATGGCCTTCTGCTCAGGCGCGTCGCTGACCGGCATGATCACCTTCCTGCCGATCTATCTTCAGGTCGTGACGGGCGCGACCCCCGCCGAATCGGGCATCCTGCTGATCCCCCTGACGGCCGCCGTCGCCTCGGGGTCGGTGATCACCGGCTGGCTGATTTCGCGCACCGGGCGCACCGCGATCTTTCCTATGGTTGGCCTGATGGTCACGGCCGTCACCATGATCGGGCTGGGCATCTGGGCGCCGGCGCTGACACGGCAGGAACTATCATGGGTGCTCGCCATCGGCGGGCTCTGCCAGGGTTCGGCCATGCTCACCGCCCAGATCACCGTCCAAATCGTCACCGGCCCCCGTCAACTCGGCGCCGCGGCGGCTTCCGTGCAATTGTCCCGCTCCCTGGGGTCGGCCTTTGGCGCGGCGACGGCCGGCGCGGTGCTGTTCGGCATCCTGACCGCCAACGATCCCGAGATCGCGAATCTGTTCTTCGACATGGTGCGCCGCGGCCCGGCGATCCTGGAAACCCTGCCCGCCCTGCGTCAGATCGAGTTGCAGGCCGCCATCGCCAGTGCCTTCAGGGGCGTGTTCCTGACGGTCGCGTGTTTTTCCTGCACGATTATCGTCATGGCGGCGACCATGCCCGTTCGCCGGCTGTGACCCGGTAGCCGTCGGGGCAATCCCGCTCCGCCCGGGTTTCAGCCCGAGCCAGCCGATCGCTATCAGGAGCGGCGATTGACCTCCGCCTCGATCTCAGCGGCCAGTTTCGGGTTGGCACGCCGGATCTGCCCGGCCCGCAGCATGGCGCCCAGCGAAGGCGCCGCCTGCCAGTTTTCCAGAAACCGCAAGTCGTCGACGGCACCATCGTCATTCAGGCTTTGCAGCGCCCGTCTGGCCGCCTGGGTCAGTGGCATGACGGGGTTATCCGCGAGCGACATAATTCGTTACTTCCTGACATTCCAGCCGAGCGCCTGGCCGATTCGGCGAACGCTCGGGCAGAACATAAGGATGTCGGGCGGAATCACCAGCATGTTGACGTTACAAGCTGGTGAATTCCGCCTCATCCCCGATCAGTAGCGATACAGGTCGTGCTTGAACGGGCCGTTTGAGCCGACACCGATATATTCAGCCTGCTTCGGCGACAAGGTCGTCAGCTTGGCGCCGACCTTGGCCAGATGCAACGCAGCCACCTTCTCATCCAGCTTCTTCGGCAGGGTGTAGACCTTGTTCTCGTACGTGCCCGGCTTGGCGTTGTACAGCTCGATCTGAGCCAGCACCTGGTTGCTGAAGCTGGCGCTCATGACGAAGCTGGGGTGGCCCGTGGCGTTGCCGAGATTGACCAGCCGCCCCTCGGACAGGACGATCAGACGCTTGCCGCCCGGGAACACGACCTCATCCACCTGCGGCTTGACGTTTTCCCAGGTGTAGTTGCGCAGGGCATCGATCTGAATCTCGGAGTCGAAATGCCCGATATTGCAGACGATGGCGCGGTGCTTCATCGCGCGCATGTGATCGATCGTGATGACATCGACATTGCCGGTCGCGGTCACGAAGATGTCACCCATGGGGGCAGCGTCATCCATGGTGACGACCTGGTAGCCTTCCATCGCCGCCTGCAGGGCGCAGATCGGATCGGCCTCGGTCACCATCACGCGGCAACCGGCGTTGCGCAGTGACGCCGCCGATCCCTTGCCCACGTCGCCAAACCCGGCGACCACGGCCACCTTGCCGGCCATCATGACGTCGGTGCCACGACGGATGCCATCCACCAGCGATTCCCGGCAGCCATAGAGGTTGTCGAACTTCGACTTGGTGACGCTGTCGTTCACGTTGATGGCCGGTGTCAGCAGCTTGCCTTCGCGTGCCATGTCCCACAGCCGGTGAACGCCGGTCGTCGTTTCCTCGGAGATGCCGCGCACATCCTTCAACATCTCGGGGTATTTCTGGTGCATCAACACCGTGAGGTCGCCGCCGTCATCCAGGATCATGTTCGGCGTCCAGCCGTCTGGCCCGCGCACCGTCTGCTCGATGCACCACCAGAACTCTTCCTCGTTCATGCCCTTCCAGGCGAAGACGGGTGTGCCGGCCGCGGCAACCCCGGCGGCGGCGTGATCCTGGGTCGAGAAGATGTTGCAGGACGACCAGCGCACCGTGGCGCCGAGCGTTGTCAGCGTCTCAATGAGCACGGCCGTCTGGATGGTCATGTGCAGACACCCGGCGATGCGGGCTCCGGCCAGCGGCCTGGACTTGCCGTATTCCTCTCGGATCGCCATCAGGCCCGGCATTTCGTCCTCGGCCATTGAGATCTCCTTCCGCCCCCATTCGGCGAGAGAGAAATCCTTAACCTTGAAATCCTGGGTCGCGGCCATGTGTCACTCCTGGTTTGTCGGCGGCGATATATAAAGATATCTGCATGTTTGCAACCGATAACCGCGATGCCCCGTCAGGAGGCCGGATCGGGCGCTGAGTTGCCACGGGCGGCCATCACGTGTTGAGTGCACGCAATGCTGCCTGCGTCCGGCCAAGGGCGACGGGCCAACAGGTAGGGAGATAGCCCCACATGACCCCGTACCAAGATGTCATCACCGCGCCGGCCGCCTGGACCAACCGCGGCATCGGCGGCAAGTCCGGCCTCACTCGCCAGTTCACTCCGGCTCAGCATGCCGCGTTCACCCACCTGCTGAACAAGACCCGTCATCTGAAGCCGCAGGACGTCACCCGCGCCGATTTCGATCATCCCGAGGTCTCCGCGCTCACCGCCTGGCTGGACGAGACCATCCGGCATGGACGCGGCGCCGTCATCCTCACCGGCCTGACCCCGGACACGTACAGTGCCGAGGACATGGAGCGGATCTACTGGGGCATCGGCACCCATCTCGGCGAGGCCGCCACCCAAAGCATGCTCGGTGACCGGCTCGGCCATGTGCAACACGTCAAGGACGATCCCGTCGCGCGCGGCTATCGCAGCAACGAGGAACTGACGCCGCACACCGATTCCTACCGCATGGTCGGTCTGATGTGCCTGCAACGTGCCGAAACCGGCGGATTCAGCCGTATCGTCAGCAGCCTGGCGATCCACAACGAGATGCTGGCGACCCGGCCGGACCTGCTGGAGCCGCTGTACGAGGGCTACTACTACGCCGTCGCGGAAGCCAGATTCTCGGCCAAACCCGTGACCGACTTCAAGATCCCGGTGTTCTGCTGCATCGATGGAATGGTCAGTTGCGGCATTTCGCGTTCGTTCATCGAACGGGCCGCCGAATTGCGTGGCGAACCTGTGCCGGCCAAGCTGGTGGAGGCGCTGGACTACTTCGACGCGCTCGCGGTGCGCGACGACATCGGCATCCGGTTCATGCTGGAACCGGGGGAAATGATGCTCTGGCACAATTTCCAGATGCTGCACGCGCGGGAGGCCTATCAGGATTCGCCCCAGCACACCCGCCATTTGCTGCGGCTTTGGCTGCGGATCGAGAACGACCGACCGATCGCCGATGCCATCCTGCAACGCGCCAAGATCTACGAGCAGATCTACCGCGAACGATCCGGCCGCGTCCCCGCCAGCGCCCTGGCCGAAGCCTGACCGGGGGAGACCACCGCGCCATCTGACCTGACACGGCTGGTGGCGGGGCACGGATGCTATCCATCCCCGAGCCCGCCGTCCGCCGCTTGTTCAAATGACACAATATCCGCGAGGAACGGAATAATCAGCAAGGGAAGACGCGAGCCATGCAGACCTACGTCTATGCCGGCGTTTCCGCCCGCACCGGGGGCTCCATCAGCGGCCTGTTCCGACGCAAGGTGGACGGCGACACATGGGAGGCCGGGGGCCTTCCCGACGGCACCCATGTCCATGCCATCGCCGTGCATCCCGACGATGCATCCATCGTCTATGCCGCGACCAGTTCCGGCCTGTATCGCAGCCCCGACCAGGGCCTGACCTGGACGCGTTTGGTCGAACCCGAAGCGGGCGAGCAGATGTGGTCGGTGCTGATCCACCCGGCCAACCACCGCACGATCCTGACCGGGACCGCGCCCTTGGGCCTGTATCGCAGCGATGACGCAGGCGAGACCTGGCGTCGCATGCCACGCCCCGCCATCGGGGAGCGGATGGTCGGCGCCTTCCCCTCCCGCATCATGCGCATGAGCATCGCACCCACCCGCCCCGATGAAATCTGGGCCGGGTTGGAAGTGAACGGCGCCATGGTCAGCCGCGACGGCGGTGAGACCTGGCAGGATTGCAGCGACGCCCTCGTCAGCCTGTCCAGCCAGCCGCATCTGCAAAGCGCCATCCTGACCAAGGATAAAGCCGAGGGCATGTTGGATGTGCATGCCGTCGCCGTGTCCCCCGCCGAACCGGGAACCGCGTTTCTGGCGTTGCGCATGGGGTTGTTTCGCAGCGACGACGGGGGTGCCTCCTGGAACGATCTGGGCATCGGCCAGCACGCGGCGCATCTGCGGTACGGGCGCGATATCGTGGTGGCGCCGTGGGATCCGAACACGCTGTTCGCCTGCATCGCCGACGCCGCCCGAGGCCAGGCCGGCCGCCTGTATCGCAGTCAGGACCGGGGGAAAAACTGGGTGCAGGTGGATCGCTCGATCGACGTGCGCAGCACCATGATGGCGGTCGCCCTGTCCCCCCACCACCCATCGCAAGCCCATTGCGTCACCCGGCTCGGCCAGACCTTCAGCACCCTGGATGGCGGGCAGACCTGGCGCGAATACGACCTGCCGGAGGGCGCGGGCGCGGCGGTGGCGGTCGCCTGCGGATAGTACCGCCCGCTTGGCGTGCCTTCGGTCTGCTGTGATGATGTCCCCCAACAAGGGGGGGCAGACCATGACAATGACGCGCCGACAATGACGCGGCGAACCACGCTGGGCGGCCTGGTGGCGGGACGCATGGCATTCCGCAAACCAACACGCTCCGCGGCTCGGTTCTAACCCAGTCCCGCCCTTACCTGGATCCGGGTGATGTTCGAACGCACCGGCCTGGGGGAGGACGAATGGGTTCAACGGGCGGCCACGAAACCACGGATCTATCCGACCAGCGCCGTGATCGCGGATGGGCTGGTGCGCGGTGAGGTTGGCGTGGCGCCGGTGATCTATACCATCGTGGCGCCCAAGAAACGGGATGGCGCGCCGCTCGGCTTCGTCTTCCCGCCCGAGGGCGTCCCGATCTACTCCTTCGCCGCCGGCATCCCGAAAACCGCCCAGCGCCCGGCGGCGGCGCGGCTGTATCTGGACTGGTGCCTGTCCGAGGAAGGCCAGGCGCTGCTGATCGATCGACTGGGTCATCTGACCGCGCTGAAGGTCATCCCCACCCGGACCACCGGGTACGATCTGGCCGATGTCAGGATGTGGTCGTCGGTACGGGCAGAATCGGACTGGTTACGCGCGCCAGGGCTGAGCGACTGGGCCAAGGCCTACGGCGTGCGGCAATAGAACCGCGCCAGTTTGCCTGGCCGAACAAGCGGGCAGCGCCCAGGCCGCCCCCCGCTAGCCCAAATCCCGGTGGAGCGCTGCGCCGGGACAGACGCTCAAACCGGTTTGTCGCCAGCCAGGGTGATCCGGTGCATCACCCGGGTTTGGCCATGATAGTCGTTCACCGCCGAATGTTGGACGCAACGATTATCCCAGATCGCCAGCGATCCCGCAGTCCAACGGAAGCGGCAGGTCAATTCAGGGCGTGTCTGGTGCCGCCACAGGAATTGCAGCAGCGGTGCGCTTTCCTCGTCCGTCATGCCAACGAACCGGACGGTGTGGGCAATGTTGACGAACAACGCCTTACGGCCGGTTTCCGGATGCGTGCGCACCACGGGATGCTCCGCGCTCAGAACGGTGCGCGGCGAACCATCGTTGCGGGCGCGATCCTCACGTGTGCGACTGGCCTCCGCCTTGTCGGACCGTGACAGGCCACGCAACCCACCCAGAATCCGCTTCATTTCATCGGACAAGGTTTCATACGCAAGATACTGGTTGGCGAATTGGGTGTCGCCGCCATGCGTCGGCAACTCTTGTGCCAGCAGCAACGTCGCCATGGGCGGCTCGGGAAGATAGGTCGTATCGGAGTGCCACGCGCCGCCGAAATTGATCGTCTGATGCGGGAGTTTGGTGACCGCGATGATCTCGGGATATCCGTCGATCCCCTTCACGAATGGGTATTCGATCGGTGTGCCCAGGCGTCGGGAAAAACCGAGAAACCGCTCTGACGTCAAATCCTGCCCCCGAAAGAACACGACCAGATGATCCAACAGCGCTCGGCGGATTCCCAGCACTGTATCGGCAGGGAGGTCTTGCGCCAGATCGATACCGTGGATTTCGGCACCGAGGCTGCCACTGATGGGACGGATGTCCAAAGATTGGATCTGCATATCTGATTCCCCCAAGTCGTGTCCGTTCGGACGTTGTGTTCGCCGATTCAGGGCAGCGCCCGTTCCGTCCGCCGTCGTGATCCCGCGGAACCGACGCCAACCCAAGCGGAGGCAGGCATGCGTGTCATTCCCTATGCTGATCTGCCCCGAGGCCCGGGCCGGGCAGACGAGCCGTTCCTACCCAATGATCACCGTCTCCAGGTTCCATCGCAATAGCGCGCCGGCCGGTCGCAAGCGACATCAATGGTCCCAATGCTCGGGTCCTGACCTTGCCAACCGCCCTGGTATCCGACAGCGTCGCAGACACGGCCCCTTCAACGGAGGTAACGCACCATGATGATCGTCGACGGTCAGATTCACCTCTGGGCAAAGGGCACCCCATCCGCCCACCACCGGCAGGAGCCCTATTCCATGGAGCAGGCGCTGGCCGGCATGGACGAGGCCGGCGTCAACCGTGCCGTGATCCATCCTGTCATGTGGGACCCGGATTCGAACGAACTGGCCGTCGAGGCCGTGCGCGCACACCCGGATCGTTTCGCGATCATGGGCTGGTTCTACCTGGATCGCCCGGAGAGCCGAAACCTGGTCGCAACCTGGAAGAACCGACCGGGCATGCTGGGTCTGCGCTTCTATTTCAACCAGCCGCATGAGCAATCATGGCCGACCGACGGCACGCTCGACTGGCTATGGCCGGCGGCGGAGCGGGCTGGGGTGCCGGTGTCGCTGGCGGCGGCCAACTTCCTGCCGGTGGTCGGACAGATCGCCGAACGCCATCCCGGGCTCCGGCTGATCGTCGATCACATGGGGGTTCCGCGCGCCAGCAAGGGCGAAGCGGCCTACCGAAACCTCCCCCAACTGCTGGCGCTGGCCAAGCATCCCAACGTTGCCGTCAAGGCCACCGGGCAAGCCGGCTACGCCCTGGATGAGTATCCGTTCCGCAGCATCCACCAGCCTTTGCATCAGGTGTTTGACGCTTTCGGGCCCAAGCGGATGTTCTGGGGGACGGACATAACGCGCATGAGTTGTTCCTGGCGCCAATGCATCACCTTGTTTACCGAGGAGTTGCCCTGGCTGACCGGGCCGGACCTCGATCTGGTGATGGGACGCGCCTTCTGCGACTGGATCGGTTGGACCGTGCCCAACCAGTAGGCGGGCACGGTTCGGTTTGGCAACGAGAGCCGCGTCAGGCGATACTGCGCTGGCGTACCATTTCAGCCACGCGCTCGGCGATCATGATGGTCGGAATGTTCGTGTTGGTGCGCGACACTTCCGGCATCACCGACGCATCGGCTATGAACAGATTGTCCGTGCCCACGACCTTCCCGCTGGGATCCACGACGGTTCCCGGATCCGACGGGTCACCCATCCGGCAGGTGCAGGACGCATGCCAGGCGGACTGCACATTCTCCCGCACATGCCGTTCGAGCTTGGCGGGATCGGCAAGCAATTCCGGCAGCGGCGGCGAATCGCTGATCACCTTGTCGAACAGGAAATCCCGCAGGGTTTTCGACGAATCCATCATCGCCGCCGCGATATTCGTCAGGATCATGTTCTTGAAGTTCTTCTGACTGACTTCCCGCACCCGCTGGGAGAACTTGGAGGCAAACAGGTTCGACATGTATTGCGGCACCGGGTCGCGGTTCAGGATGTTCGCCATGCGCCGGAACGCATCCACCATGCGGTCCAGGTCGCGCTGGTCGCTCAGCCAGTTGAAATTCACGTCGGGTTCGACATCCGGATCGGGGGAGCTCAGGCGCACCGAGCCCGTCGAATAGGAGCGCCCGATATAGGACGACAGGGTCCCGATCCGCACCCCGATGGCGTGCCAGGCGGAGCGGCACACGGCCATCATCACCATGTCGGCGGCCGGCACGTCGGGCAGTCCGGACGACCAGCGCAGATAGGTGTAGTTCCGGCGCAGCACCATCTTATGGCGCGCCACCGGCGGCAGATAGCCGGAGATGTGGATCGCCGGATGATCCATCAGATTGGAACCGACACCGGCTCGATCCAGTTGCACATCGATACCGCGTTCGCGCAGATGCGCGCCGGGGCCGATGCCGGACAGCATCAGCAGCCACGGTGTATGCAGGGCCCCCGACGACACCACGACATTGTCGGCGGTGATGGTCTCGATCGCGCCGCCGCGGCGGACCTCCGCGCCGGATGCGCGCCCGTTCGAGAACAGGATCCGGCGTGCCTGCGTGTCCCCCAGGATGCGCAGGTTGGGCCGTTGCCGGGTCGCCGCGTCCAGATATCCCACCGCGGTGGACCGGCGCGCATTGCCGTCGTTGGACAGCGGCAGAGGGGAATACCCCTCCCCGAACTCCCCGTTCATGTCCGGACGCAACGGATAGCCCAGCTCGTCCCACACTTTGGTGATCGACAGCGTGAAGTCGTCCCATTGTTCCATCGGCATGCGGCGCACCGTGATAGGGCCCTGGGAACCGTGGAGCTGGTCGGTATAGTCGAGATCGGTTTCCAGCCGCCGGAAATAGGGCAGCACCGAGTTCCAGTCCCATCCCTTGGCGCCGATCGTGTTCCAGCGATCGTAGTCCTCGGGCGCACCGCGCAATGCAACCTGGCCGTTGACGGATGAGCCCCCGCCGAGCACGCGGCCCTGCTCGTAGTAGACCGGTGTCGCGTCGGCGTTGCGACGAATCTTGAGGTTTTTCCAGAAGTAATTCGGATTCATCAGCGCACTGCCGGAATAGGTGTCCCGGATGTCGTCGGGCGTGGTGTCCGCCGTGGGGGCCGTCCCCGCCTCGACCAGCAC
>Ga0082335_1002479_pt1 | contig 34373 bp, 27 predicted proteins | sample Subgrocontami58m_FD_72375 | JGI IMG/M metagenome (GOLD analysis project Ga0082335, IMG submission 72375) | Subsurface groundwater microbial communities from S. Glens Falls, New York, USA - GMW37 contaminated, 5.8 m (SPADES assembly) (version 2) ... | reverse complement strand
GGTGCCGGGAATATCCGATGGCCACAACGCTTTGGGGAACATCTTCTTGTAGGCGTCAGCGCCCAGGCTGACGGGCGCCTGTTTGGTCGCCGTCCCGTCTTCTCCACCCGGAAAGCGGTACCCGTTGTTACGAAACGCCTTCCCGAAGTAGTTCAGCTTGGGGAAGACCGCGTGACAGGTCGAGCAGCTCGTTTGGTATTTTCTCGACCACGCGGGAATCGCCTCCGCCGGCGCAGCGGAGAGGACGACCAGCGCGACCAGAATGGCGCCGACGACGGTGAGCCGAGACGGCGAGAACTGAGCAGGAACAGCAGCCATGGGAGTTTGCCTCCAGAAGTCTGAATACAGTCCAAGTGTTGCCATGCTGGAAGCACGCAGGATGCCCGTTTGCGACGATCTCACAATCTGGCGTAAGCCCTTGGAAGAAGGTTATTTATGGCGTACGCACAAAACTGGACACGCGAAAGCGATCTGTCAGGCTTTCTGACACTCCGCAACCAAGTCGCGCGTTCGCAGAGAGTTAGTGCTATGTCCGAGGATCGGACACTTCCGAAGCGAGTCCGACGTCGTGCAGCTTGCGGTACAGCGTGTCTCTGGAGATGCCGAGGATTTGGGCGGCGGCGCTCTTGTTGCCGTGAGCCTGTCGCATGGCCTCCGCGATCGCCCACGCCTCGAGCTCGACCAGCTTGAGCGGCACGTGCGTCGCGTCGCCAGCGCGATCGCCGCCCTCTCCGCGCCGCCGCAGCCAGCCGCGGACGTCGTCGGCGCTGATCGTTGTGCGTGCCTGCGGCAGCGACACGCTGAGGCCTTCGAGCATGTTCTCGAGCTCGCGGACATTCCCCGGGAACGGGTAGTCGGCCAGCAGCTCGAGGGCGCCCGCGTCGATGCCGTCCACCCGGTGCACGCCCCGTTCGCGCATACCGGCCAGGAGGTGGCCGACGAGGAGCGGAAGATCGTCGCGGCGATCGCGCAGCGGCGGAATCTCGATGATGAGCACCGAGAGGCGATAGAAGAGGTCGGGGCGCATCCGGCCCTCGCGCATCGCGGCGAGGCTCCGGTTGGTCGCTGCGACGACCCGCACGTCGACCCGGCGGCTCTCGAGGCCGCCGACCGCGCGGACCTCCCCGTCCTGCAGCACGCGGAGCATCTTGGCCTGCGCCTCGAGCGGCAGCTCGCCGATCTCGTCGAGGAACACGCTGCCGCCGTGCGCCGAGGCGAAGAGCCCGGGATGGTCCGACGCGGCGCCGGAGAACGCGCCGCGCCGGTGTCCGAAGAGCTCGCTCTCGATCAGATCGCGCGGCAGGGCGGCGCAGTTGATCGGCACGAAGGGGCGCCTCGCGCGGCGGCTGTTCGCGTGGATCGCGCGCGCAACGAGCTCCTTTCCGGTCCCCGTCTCCCCCACAATCAGCACCGGCGTGTCGCTGCGCGCGGCGGCGGTCGCCCGATCGAGGACGGCGTTCATGCCGGGGGAGCGGCTGACGATCCGCTCGAAGCCGAAGCGCGTCGCGACCAGCCGATCGAGGCTGTCGACCCGCGCGCGCAACTCCGAGGCTTCGAGGATGCGGGCGACTTCCTTGATGACGATCTCGTCGGAGTACGGCACCGGCACAAAATCCTCGGCGCCGCGCCGGATCGACTCGGTGGCGTGCTCAATGGTCGGATGCGCGCTCACGAGCAGGACGGCGAGGTCGGGGTGGCGCTCCTTGATGGTCTGGAGCAAATCGAGCGCGCCGGAGTCGAATCCCGCATCGCCGAGGATCAGCAGCCGACGCGCGTCGCCGTGCGCGAGGCGCGCCAGCACGGACGGGGCGTTCCCCTCGGCCACGTCAGGCCGGTATCGGGCGAGCAGCAGCGCGAGGGCAGCGGTCAGCTCCCGGTCGTCTGACGCGATGAGGACCCGCGACCCGAGCCGGGCATTGATGGCCACCTGTGGGAGCACTTAGTACCGCGATTGTACATCCGGCCCATCACAGAAACCCCCAAGCTTCTCCCACTCGAGGACCTTCGCCTGCTTGGAGACGCCAGGCTCCCGACCTTGGCGTCGGGGTCGGCGAGCGTGGCGAGGACAGGTGGAAACTTCGCATATCATCGGCCTGCGATGAGCGACGCCCAGGCCGCGACCGAACGGTCCATCAACAGACCAGGTCAGGTGCTGTTTGCCAGCCTGATCGGCACCACCATCGAGTTCTTCGACTTCTACATCTACGCAACCGCGGCGGTGCTCGTCTTCCCCCGCTTGTTCTTTCCCGCGTCCGATCCGGCCTCCGCCACGCTCGCCTCGCTGGCCACGTTCGCGATCGCGTTCCTGGCGCGCCCGATCGGCTCCGCGCTTTTCGGCCACTTCGGCGATCGCATCGGCCGCAAGACGACGCTGGTCGCCGCGCTGCTGACGATGGGCGTGTCCACGGTTTCCATCGGCATCCTGCCCACCTACAACACGATCGGCATCGCCGCGCCACTGCTTCTCGCGCTCTGCCGCTTTGGCCAGGGCCTTGGCCTGGGCGGCGAGTGGGGCGGCGCGGTGCTCCTCGCGATCGAGAATGCGCCTCCCGGGAAGCGCGCGTGGTACGGGATGTTCCCGCAGCTTGGCGCGCCGGTCGGGTTCCTCTTCTCCGGCGGTGTCTTCCTCGCGCTCTCGGCGTGGCTCACCGACGATCAGTTCTTCGCCTTCGGCTGGCGTCTTCCGTTTCTGGCGAGCGCCGCGCTGGTGCTCGTCGGCCTCTATGTGCGGCTGACGATCACGGAGACGCCGGTCTTCCGCAACGCCCTCACGCGGCGGGAGAAGGTGCCGATGCTGGTGGTGTTTCGCGACCACGGCTGGACGCTCCTCATGGGCATCCTCGTCTCCCTCACGGCGTTCGTGCTCTTCTACCTGATGACCGTGTTCGCCCTGTCGTGGGGGACCAGCGCGCTCGGCTACAGCCGCGAGAAGTTCCTCGTCATCCAGCTGTTCGGCATGCTGTTCTTCGCCCTCACCGTGCCGCTCGCCGCGATCCTGGCCGAGCGAGGCCGTCGCCGGATGTTGATGTGGGTCAACGTGGCGATCTTCGCGTTCGGCCTGGTGATGGCGCCGATGTTCGTCGCCGGCACCGCGGGCGCGGTGCTGATGATGACGCTGGGCATGTGTCTGACGGGCCTGGTCTACGGGCCGCTCGGCACGGTGCTCTCCGAGCTCTTTCCGACGGCGGTGCGCTACTCCGGCAGCTCGCTGACGTTCAACCTGGCCGGCATCTTCGGCGCGTCGCTGGCGCCCTACGCCGCCACGTGGCTCGCCAGGACCTACGGGCTACAGTACGTCGGCTACTATCTGTCCCTGGCGGCGGTCCTCACCTTCGCCGGGTTGCTCGCGACCCGCGAAACGAAGGACGAGGCTCTCTGACGGAAAGGCGCCACTTATAAGGCCATGCGTGTCGCAATCGTCGGCGGACCGGGAATCGGGAAAAGTACGCTCGTTCGGCAACTCGGCGACCTCTATCGCAACGGGTCGTACGGGGAGGGCGAGAAAGGTGTCTGGGATCCCCGCGTGCTCGAAGACATCGAGGCGGGGCGCAACCCGGTCGGCGTCACCGCGTACTTCGGCTGGCTCTACGACGCGAACTACCGCGACGCCGCGGAGAACGACCGGCCCGGCAAGGTGATCTTCTTCGAGGGCGCGCGCATCACGCTCGAAGCGCACATCGCGGAGTACCCGGAGCAGTACCACGCGGAGCTCCGGAAGGTCCTCGAGATCGGGGACAGCTGGAATCCGGACAGGGTGGTCGTCCTGACATCCAGCACGGACACGATCGAGAAACACATCAGAGGGAGAAACCGCCCGTACGAGAACGCCGAGAACATGGTGCGACGCTTCCGCCTGATCGACGCCGAATTCCGTCGCCTCGCGCCGCAGTATCCGAACACGATTGTGATCAACCGCGACGGCCGGGAATTCCACGACCGCGGCGGCCTCACGCACATCATCAACGCCGCCAGGCTCCCGATGTTCCCGGAGATACCCTACAAGAAGCTGGAGCGCTACGAGCCTTCGTAGGCCCCGTCGCCGTCGACATCGTGCGGGCCATCCGTCTCGAGCAGCGGGGCTATCGCATCTGGACGCAGACCATTCCCGCCGGCATCACGCCGAAGGATCGCTTGTTGATTGGTGCGCCGAAAACGGGCTCGGCGTCGTGATCACCGCGGAGCGGCGCCAGTGACGCTTGAATTCTCTGCGAACTCCGCGTGCTCTGCGCTTAACGTCGTGGAGGTCGGGGTACTGAATCAGGCAAGACATGCTACGAGAGCCGTTTTCACGAGCGTGTAGTGTCCGCCTTCAGGCGGACCGCCGCAGGCCGGCTGAAGCCGGCCACTACGTGGTGGTGAAAACGGCTCTAGTGGGAGATGGCCAGGTTGTGTTTGGACAATCCGCGCTTACTCGGCGCATCGATCGACGCGCCCCAGCAACACCGGGGGGCCGAGGTCGGCGCCGCTCCGCACGCCGGCGTACAGCGTGAAGCGTTCAGGCTCCGCCGTGCGAAAGACCTCCCAGGCCAGCGCGTCGGGTTCCCAGTCACGCACCGGCAGCACGGGGGCGATGTCGATGTAGTCGTGCGAGCCTTCGGGGTATTCGTGCAGCCACAACTCGCGCCCCGAGAGAGCGACCCGTGGACGGAAGTAGACGATCACCTCGCAGTGACCCTTTCCCGCGTCATGCGCAGACCATCCTTCGAATGTCGCCAGCGGTCGCCGGTCTGATCCACTCCTGGCGCCGCCGATGAAGAGCGCGTCCGGCAGCGGCGTGCTCCACGCCGGGCGACCGGAGGCCGCGAGCGCGAGCAGTTCGGCGAGATCTTCCAGGCTGCGACGTTCGCGCGCGTGGTCCACGACCGATTGAAGCGGTTGTCCCGGCCAGCGACCCGCCTGGGCCGCCCGCGCCAGGACGACCAGGCCCGTGCGGGAGTCCACCGACGCGTCGTTCGACAGCTTCGGCAACACGAAGAACACGGCGAGCCAGACGGCCAGCGCGCACGCCGTCGCCGACAAGACGATCGGACCGAGCGCGCCGGACCCGCGGCGACGGATCTGCGCCGCGGCGCGAGCTCCCGCCAGGCATTCGAGCGCCAGCGGCACCAGCGTCAACGCGACGACGACGTCAAGGATGATGCGGCTCGATGCTGTCGTCAGCTGAAACATGGTTGGTGGCCTCGATTAACCCGAACGTCAGCCCGACCAGAGACAACAGCGCCGCCGACGCGGTCGGACCGGCGAGCAGGTTGTGCTGCTGGCTGACGGCGAAGATGGCCAGCAGCACGCCATGCAACGCGATCGTCGTCTGACCGCCCCGCGGCCTGATGCTGAGCCAGAGCTCGCGCATCCACACGGCGACGTAGCAGCTCGCGCCGACGATTCCCGTCGCGACGAGCAGCCACAACATGCCGCCGCCGGCACCCATCGTGGGAAGGCGGACGTCCGCCAAAGCGGGAGGACCGGACAGGCCGATGCCGAACCAATCGTGTCCCGCCAGCACCGACCGGCCGCCGGCCATCCACTGCCATGCGTAAAGACTCAAGGGGTCGGGAAGCGTGGTGACCGGCCGGCTGACCCATTGAAGGGCGATGACCGTCAGCATCACAGAAACCGCAAGCACGATGGCGGAGGTCCACGGCCCGCGACCGCGAGTCTGGACGCGGCCGCTGCGAGAGGTCGCCGCCAGCGGCGCGATCACGACGGCGAGCGCCAGCACGGCCAGCTGACGGCGGTACTCCATGACGGCGTCCGCCGTCGGCGCCAACAGCAGCGTGACGCTGAGCGCCGCGGCGAGCGCCGCAAACACCCACGGCCGCGGACCGCGGTTGAACCGCGTGCCGAGCGCCAGCGCGCCGGCCAGCACGAGCGGGAGCAGCAGATCGAAATCGAATGCGAGGCGCCCCGGCAGCGCCATCTCCACGACGCACAACACCAGCGCCGCGCCGATGAGCGCGCGCGCCAGTGACGCTCGACTGAAGCGTGTGGCCGCCGCGCCAGCCGCCGCCACGGCAACCGCGACATACGGCACGACGACGGCGTAAATCGGCAGGATGAGCCGATCGCCGTACACGTGCGGGAAGATGACGATCGCCGACGCGATGTGGACCGAGGCCACGGCCGCCGGCAAGGCCCGCGCTGCGGCCGATTGCTCGGAGCCGGCGCGACCAGAAGCGAGCAGCAGCGCGCCGGCACCGGCCGTCATCCAGCACGCGATGAGGAACAACGACCATCCGGCGCCCGGGACGAGAGGTTCGAACCAGCCCAGCATGTACAACGTTTTGCGCCCGAGACCGCGCGCAAACGTCGCGGGCTCCTGGATCGCGAACTCCACGACCGCTCGCGTCGTGTCCTCGACGCCAAATCGCCGATAGAAGGCGTCGCGAGGACCGCCGGCGAGACGCACGGTCGGCGGCGGGGGATTGCCCAGGATCAAACTGGCCGATCCGCTGCCGAAGATCGGAACGAACCGCCCGGCCACGATGTAGTTCCGCGCGGTCGCGAGCGACACGACGGCGAGCATCGAGACGACGAGCAGCAGCGCCGCCCGCCACCACGTCCCGTGCCGGCGGGCGATCGCAAGGGCAAACACCGGCAGGACGAGACCAACCCCGAGAAGCGGCGTGCCACGCGTGAGGATCGCCACACCCCAGAGAACGCCGCTGGCTACCACGACCGCCAGGCGTCGCGTTCGGCCGCAGGCGAAGTAGACGAGCAGCGCGCTCCAGCCGCAGAGCATCGGGACGAACGGCACGTCGCTGAGCAGCACTCCAGCCCACACGGCGATGCGTTCGTAGATGACGGCGCCGGCCACGACGAGGCCCCAGCGGCCTGTCGATTCCCCGAACAGGATGGCCGTGGTTCGCCAGAGCCAGATCACGGTGAGGCCCAGCAGCAAACGCTGGATGAAATAGATGCCGAAGACGCTTTCGCCCGTCAGAGAGTGGCAGGCCGCCAGGAAATACGGGTAGAACGGGTGGTAATAGTACGGCGTGCCGTGACCCATCGCCTCTCCCCCGGTCATCAGCAGCCCGCCGATCTGAATCTCTCTCGCCATCGTCTCGTAGGCCATCGGATCGCCGCCGCCGCCGAGCAGCACGAGGCGATTGACGGCGGGGAGCGCAAACAGCGCGGCATCGACGATGACGACGGCGACGATCAGCGTGGACCAGGGGTGCGCGAACAAGGTCGCCGCGCGATCCGGCTCCCGGCTCGCGCGCATGGCGAGCCGCAACGTGTCGAACACGGCGAAGAGCAGAGCCGCCAGCAGCAGCGCGTCGAACAGCGACGCGCCGGCGCCAATCAGCCGCCCGGCGGCGATTCGCCACGGCCTGACGGGACGCTGGAAGATCCGGCTCGCGTCAAACGGCTCGCGTCGTCCGTTCTGGATCCAACCGGCTTCGAAACGGCGTGGTGCGCCGTACGGCGTGGAGAGCTCGATTCGGACCCTCTGCCAGCCGGCGGGGACGTGCACGAGCGCCGACCAGTTCGGACCCGGGTCCGTGACGGTGATTGGCGGCGCATCGCCAATCGCCACACGAGCCGTCGTTCCGGACGCGGCGAGATACAGCCGCCGATCTTCGGCGTCCGGCTGATACAGGAAGCCGAGCCACGACACCGAGAACGCGAGCTTGTCCCGCTGCGGCTCGCCGGGCTGGTAGAAGTTGAAGCGCCGGGTGTCGTTGAAGAAGTAGAGCGGAAAATCGGGATGCGTGTCTCCGAACCGGAGCCGTTCATCGACGCGCGTGAAGCTCGTGCCGCGAGTGCTGCCGGCTTCAACGGGGCCCTGCCAGTCGGCCTCGGCATGATACGCCGCCCGGAAGCCCTGCGGCGGGACGACGGGCGCGCTCGCGAGCTTCAGGCCGAGCGCGATCAGGAAGAGCGTGGCGAAGGGCAGATGCCGGCGGCTCCACCACAACCAACAGGTTGTCGAGACTGCCACCACTCCCAGCCAGTTCAGAGGCCGACCGGAAGAAAGAAAGCCCCACCCGGGCACCGGCAGGATGAAATACGCCATCGCAGCGGCAATGGGCCATTGCTGGACGAGCGATCTCCACGAAGTCCTGATGGACATTGACCTCAGTCGCCGCTATTCGTAGCGGAGCGCTTCGACCGGGTCCATCCCAGCGGCGCGCTGAGCGGGCCAGTAGCCGGCGGCCACGCCCACGCCGACCGAGACGACGAGCCCGGCGACAATCGCCCAGAGTGGCGCCACGGCGGAGAAGCCGGAGACGACGAGCGTCAGCAGCAGCCCGATGCCCAGTGCGACACCGACGCCGACCACGCCGCCGATGCCGGACAACACCGCCGCTTCGACGAGGAACTGCACGAGCACCTGCGAACGCGGCGCGCCGACGGCGAGCCGCAGCCCAATCTCGCGCGTCCGCTCGGTCACGCTGATGAACATCACGTTGGCGATGCCGATGGCGCCGATGAGCAGGCTCACGCCAGCGAGGCCAAAGGTGACGAGCCCGATCTGCGCGCTGACCCGATCGAAGGTTCCGATGATCTGATCGGCGGTCGACAGCGCGAAGTCGTTGTCGGCGTCGGCGGGGAGCTTGCGGAGCCGGCGCAGGATGGTTTCCATCTCGCGGTACGCGTCTTCGCGCAGTCCGGGTTTCGCGCGCGCGTAGAGAATCACGCGATCGGGCTCGCCGAACCGGCGCTTCGCGTGGCCTTCCGAAATGGTGAGCACGCTGTCCTGCCGGTTCTCGCCGAAGAATCCTCCGCGCCGTTTCGCCAGCTCGCCGACGATGACATACGTCTCGCCGCCCATGACCAGCGTCTTGCCGATGGCCCGCTCGGGTCCGTAAAGCGCGCGCGCCAGGCTGGCGCCGACCACGGCCACGGGAGTGCCTTCGCGGTTCTCGAGGTCCGTGAACGGCCGGCCGGCCGTGAACTCGGCGCCGATGATCTCGAACAGATTGGGCGAGACGCCCTCGACCAGCACGGTGTCCGACTCGTTGCCGTTCGCTCGGGCCGTGAGCACCTGCCCGCCGCCGGTCGCCGGGATGATCGCCTGGACGCCGACGTCCCTGATCGATCGGCTGGCGCGCTCGATTTCGCCGGCGAAGGACACCTTCAGCGGCCGCCGGCGCGCTTCGCGTTCGGGCGGCGTCACGTAAGGGTCGCCGGTCAGATGAAAGGCAAACACGTTTTCGGTGCCGAGGTCGCGGAAGAGCAGCGCGATCTGGTTCCGGACGTTGGCCAGCACCGACGCGACCAGCACCACGGTGACGATCCCGATGACCACGCCGACAATCGCAAGGAACGTGCGGCCCGGATGCATGCGCAACGAGTCGACCGCGAGCCGCACCGACTCGGAGAAGGCGCCGCTCCACCGCGTGACGCGCGGCCGTGCCACTACTCGGCCCTCAGCGCGGTGATGATGTCGGCCGCGGCCGCGCGGCGCGCCGGGTACCAACCGGCGGCGACGCCGCTGGCGGCGGCGGCCCCCAGACTGAACAGGACGGTCGGAGCGCCGAGGGACAGCGCCGACCCCAGCGCGCGCGACGCGCCCGACAACGCGGTCGCCGCCACGACCAGACCGATGATGCCGCCGCCGAGCGCCACGACGGCCGACTCGGCCAGCACCTCGACGAGCACCTGCGCGCGCGTCGCGCCCAGCGCCCGCCGCACGCCGATCTCGCGCGTCCGCTCGGTCACCGACACGAGCGTCGTATTGGCCACGACGACGATGGCGGCAAGCAGCGCCATCAGCGAAATCGGCGGCCCGGCAGCGCCGACCCGCTCCGTGATCCTCGCGACGAAGCTGCGGCCGGCCTCCGGCGTGAGGACGTCGAAGTTGTCGGTCACGCCAGGGCCAAGCTGCCGGCGCGCGCGCAGCGTCGCACGGGCGCGATCTTCGGCGGCGACGGTCTGGTCGATGTCCGTGGCCCGCGCGAAAACCTGGAGCGAGTCAGGCGCGCCGAACAGGCGCTCGAACGCCTGAATCGGCACCCAGACGTACCGGTCGAGCGACACGCCGCCAGCCGTGCCCTGCCGCTCCTGGACGCCGATCACCGTGAACCCCCGTCCGGCGATTCGAATCGACGAGCCGACCGGGTCCCGCACCGGGAAAAGCGTGTCGGCCACGCCCCAGCCGATCACGGCCACCTGCGCGGCGCGCGTGTCTTCCTCTCGGCTGAAGAACCGCCCGCGTGCCAGCCCGATGTCGCGGATGTCGGCCAGGCTCGCGGCGGTGCCGTTGACCGAGGCGTTCTCGAACTTGCGCGCGCCGGAGGTGACGTCGGCGGGACGCTGCGTGATGGCCGAGTAAAGGACGCGATCGCCAGCGTAGCGGTCGAGGAACCTGAGGTCGGACCGATGGATGTTCGGATTGCGTTCGAGCTTGTCGGCGAGCTCGCGCCGGCTGAGGCCGGTGGCAAAGACCCTGGCGATGACGAACGTATCGCTGCCGAACGCGCGAGCGCTCGTCAGCCGCGCCTGCGCGGCCAGGCCGTTCAACGCCGTGACGACGATCGCCGTTGTCGCGACGGCGGCGGCCATGGCGAGCGAAGCGAGCGAGGCGCGAAGCGGGTTCGCGCGCACGGTTCCGAGCGCTTCGATCAGGCTGTCGACGTAGTTGATCCGTCGGCGCGGCATCGCGCTTCAGCTCGACGTTTTCGGCGCCGAGACGCGAACCGCCGCGCCGTCCTTCAGCTCACGGAGCACCTGAAACGGCCCGACGACCACGGGCGTTCCCTCGGCGACGCCCTCGATTTCGATGTCGATGCCGCCGATCGGTCCCTGCGTCACCGGCGTGAACGCCACGGCATCGCCTTTGACCACGAAGACGCCCGGCCGACCCGGCGCGCCAGGCGACGGCGACCGCAGCACGACCGTCTGCAGCGGCACGGTCAGGACATTCGTGCGTTCGCTGGTGATGATTTCGGCGTCGCAGGTCAGGCCGGGCCGGAACCCGGGATCGGGCGCGTCGAGCCGGACGACGACGCGGAACTCCCGCGCGGCGGCGCTCGTGCCGGCGACGGGCAGGGCGCTGGCGCCGACCTCGAGCACGCTGCCGGTGAATCGCTTGCCGGGGAGAGCCTCGAGCGTGACGTTCGCCGGCTGCCCGACCTTGATGCGAAGGACGTCCACCTCGGCGACCTTCACTTCGGCGTTCACCGCCGTGAGGTCGGAGATCGTCATCAACGTCGTGCCGGGCTGATTCTGAATGCCGACCACGACCATCTCGCCTTCGCGCACGCGCAGCCGGCTGACGATGCCGTCGATCGGCGACACGACCGACGTCTTCCGCAGGATGTCGTCGGCGCGCACGCGCTGGGCGCGCGCCTGGGCGACGCGGCGCGAGGCCGAGGTGAACGCCTGACGCGCGCGGTCGGCCGCCGCACGGGCCGAGGCGACCTGCGCGGCCGCGGTGTCCGCGGCGGCGCGCGCCGTGTCCAGCTCGGACGCGGGCACGAGGCTTTGAGCGCTCAGTTCCTTCCTGCGCGCGAGCTGCTGATCGGCGTCCCGCGCGCGCGACTCGGCCGCGGCGACCTCCGCCATGGCCACGCGTACTTGTTCAGAGGCCGCGCGCTCGTCGGCCTCGAGCGCCTGCACGTGCGCGGCCGATCCGGCCGCGTCGCTCCCGGCCTGAACGGCATCGATTCGAGCGAGGATCTGGCCCGCCTTCACGCGGTCGCCCTCGGCGACCGGCAGCCTGACGATCCGGCCCATGGCGTCGGAACCGATGTCGGCGTAGCGCGTCGCGACAATCTCGCCCGACGCGGTCACGCTCGAGCGGAACGTCGCCTGCCGGAGGACGGCGCCGGCGTCCACGGCGGGGCGCTGCGGCGCCCGGCGACGCGCGACGAGGATCGCGGCCGCGACGGCGAGCAGGAATACGAGGAGGAACGCCAGCTTGCGTGTTCGCATCAGAGTCGATATGGGTGAGATGAGCAGGGGCGAAGCCGGATCGGAAGGAATTCTACCTGATCGTCCACAGGTAGATGATCAGGCCGGATACGTCCTGCGACGCCTCGGGCGGCCAATCGGCACCCATGTCGAACTGATGGGACACGACGCGCGTGCCGGGCCTCAGACGTTTCAGCGTCGGCATCAGCTGCTGGTTCAGGCGGGGCAGCAGGAACAGCGTGACGACCGTGGCCGGGCCGAGGTCGGTCTCGAACAGATCCTGATTCAGGAACCGCACGCGGTCCGCGACGTGCGCCTTCACGGCATTCTCGCTGGCTTCGCTGACGAGCCGCGGCTCGATCTCGATGCCGACGCCGCGGGCGCCGTACTTCTCGGCCGCGGTGATGGGAATCCGGCCGTCGCCGGAGCCCAGGTCGTAGACGACGTCGGCCGACGTCACGCGTGCCATCTCCAGCATCGCATCGACGACGCTTTGCGGCGTCGGCACGTATCTGACGTCCGGCTGCTTCGGCCGCCTCGTCTGGGCAGCCGCCGTCGCGATGAGCAGCGCCGCCACGACCATCGCGATCAGCGGCTTCATGCGCTCATTCCGCGCATTCTCCTTGCCTTTCCGGGCCTCGACGTGGAACATCGAAGATAATCCTTTGCCTCCCGCCGATCTCTTCTACCCCGACGCCGGCCAGAGCGAACAGCAGAAGCAGCTCCGCGAACGCCACTTCCACACGATCGAGGTCCCCAGCCTGCGGCTGCTGGGGTTCTCGATCATGATGCTGCTGGTGTTCCTCCGGCAAGCCTTCGTACCCGAAGACGCAGGCTCGTCGCCGCTCCTGCTCGGTGCGATTGTGCTGGCCTACAGCCTCGTCTCGTGGGCCATGCTGTATCGCTTCTTCGACAAGGTGAAGCGCGTCCACCTCGGGACGCTGTTTCTCTCGGCGGACGTGGCCGCGTTCGTCCTCGCGATCTACCTGACCGGCGCCGACCAGAGCTGGTTGATCTTGCTGCTCCTCATCCGCGCGGCCGATCAGGCCAACACCAATTTCCGGCGCGCGCTCGGATTCGCCCATCTCTCGGTCGCCGCGTACGCCGTTCTCCTCCTCGAGCTGGCTTTCGTCGAACATCGGCCCATCGCGTGGGAGGTTGAAACCTTCAAGCTGCTCATGTTGTACGGCGCGAACGTGTACATCTCGCTGACCGCTCGGGCCGCCGAGCGGCTGCGCGTGCGGATGGTCGGCGCGATCCGCCTGGCCCGCGACCTGGTGGCGCGCCTTCAGGACCAGTCGCACGAGGTCGAAGAGGCGCGCCGGCAGGCGGAAAAAGCGAGCCGCATCAAGAGCGAGTTCCTCGCGAACATGAGCCACGAGATCCGGACGCCGATGAACGGCATCATCGGGCTGACCGGCCTGATGCTCGACACCGAAGAGCGGCCCGAGCAGCGCGAGTACCTGGCCATGGTGCACGGGTCGGCGACCTCGCTCCTGCAGATCATCAACGACATCCTCGACATCTCGAAGATCGAAGCCGGACGGATGTCGGTGAACCCCATGGCCTTCCGGCTCCGCGAGCGGCTGACCGACGCCATGAAGACGCTGTCGCTGAAGGCGCGTGAAAAAGGGCTGGTGTTCGCCGCCGACGTGGCGCCCGCCGTGCCCGACGATGTGGTGGGCGACTGGTCGCGGCTGCAGCAGGTGCTGACCAATCTGATCGACAACGCGATCAAGTTCACGGAACGAGGCCGCGTCGCCGTCGGGCTGGATCTGCTCGACACGACGCCGACGCACACGACTCTGCACTTCACCGTCACCGACACGGGCGCCGGCATCCCGGCCGACCGGCAGTCAGCGGTCTTCGAAGCATTCACGCAGGCCGACGGATCGACCACGCGCCGCTACGGCGGTACCGGCCTCGGCCTGACGATCTCGAGCGCGCTCGTCGAGATGATGGGCGGTCGCATCTGGCTGGAGAGCGAACCGGGCCGCGGCACCCGATTCCACTTCACCGCGAAAGTGGGATTGCCTGAGGCCGCCGCCCTCGTTCCGCCGATCGCAGCATCCCGTGCGGATCGGTCGCTGACGATCCTGCTGGCGGACGACAACGCCGTGAACCGGCGACTCGCGGCCCGGCTGCTCGAGAAACAGGGCCATGTCGTACGGGCCACGGCGAGCGGCCGGGAGGCGCTCGCCGCGCTCGATCGCGAGCGCTTCGACCTCGCGATCCTCGACGTGCAGATGGCGGAGATGGACGGATTCGAGACGACCGCGATCATCCGCGCGCGCGAGAAGGCCACGGGCGGCCATCTGCCGATCATCGCCATGACCGCGCACGCCATGGCGAGCGACCGCGAGCGGTGTCTGCAGGCGGGAATGGACGGCTATCTGTCGAAGCCGATCGATCCGACCACGCTCGCGCAGGAAGTCGGGCGCGTGCGGATCACTTCCTGAGCGTCGCGCCATTGTCGGATGAGGCATCGTATTCCACCGGCACGTTCATCGGCGTCGCCGGAGGCAGATAGAAACGTGAATCTCAGTACGCGATGGCGTAGCAGTCTCGTCGCGGATCGGCAGCGGCGAACCGATTGCCCGACGCGGGGTCGATCATGACCGCGGTGGCGCAGCCCGACATGCCAAACGGCCGCAGCCGCTTCACGCCGTGGCCACGCGCCCGGAGCTCCTCGTACACGGCATCGGGCACGGTCGCCTCCACGTTGAGCTGATTGAACCCGGGCGTGTGCGGCCAGAACGACCCGTAGAAGTGCAGCGTCTGCACTCGCGGCCGTTCGAACGCCGCGTGCAGGTTGGGATACCAGTCGTCCCAGAAGTCCACGACGCTCAGGAATGCCTGCAGAATGGTCTGATCCTGATTGTCGCCGCCGGGCGTGCCGAGCGCCATCATCGGCGTGTCGCCCTTGAACACCAGGCTCGGCGTCAACGTGTAGCGCGGGCGCGCATGAGGCCGAATCTGATTGGCTCGCGTCTTGTCGAGCCAGAACTGCTCGCCGCGGACGCTCATGCCGATGCCCGTGTCCCCGAGAATCACGGCGCCCGGCACCCACCCGCCGCTCGGCGTGACGTCGAAGATGTTGCCGTCCTTGTCGATGACGGCCATGTGGGTCGTGTCCTTCATCACGCCCGCAGAATCCTGTCCGAGTGACGCCATGACCTGCGGATCGGCGGCCGCCCGCGCCGTCTTCGCGCCGGCCTGGACGTTCGCTTTCCAATACGGCCACTGCTTCACCTGCGAATCGAACCGGAGCGGATCGCCGGCCACAAACGCGGTTGATGCGTGCTGCCGATCGATGAGCGCCGCACGCTCCTTCGCATAGGCCTTCGACAGGAGTCCCTCGGCGGGCACCGTGACGAACGCCGGGTCCGCGTAGAACGAATCGCGGTCCGCGTACGCGAGCTTCATCGCTTCGACGACCGTGTGGAGGTAGTCGGCGCTCGCGTAGCCCATCGCGTGCAGGTCGAACTGCTCCAGGATGTTGAGCGTCTGCAGCAGCACGGGACCCTGGCTGCCGAACCCGTGCTTGTAGACCGTGTAGCCTCGGTAGGTCGTGTGGGCCGGCTCCTCGACGCGCGCGAAGTACTCGGAAAAATCGCGCTCGTCGAAGGGCGCGTCGTGCTGTCGAAGAAACGCCACGATCTCGCGGGCGATGTCGCCCTTGTAGAATCGGTCGCGTGCCGCGACGATGGCGGGGCCGCGGCCGCGAGCGCGTGCGCCCCGTTCGGCCTCCACCATGCGTTGCAGCGTGCGAGCGGTGGCTGGCAGCCTGATGGTCTCGCCGGGCTTGTACGGCGAGCCGTCGGGCTTGGACCAGTAGGCCTTGTTCCCGGGATAACGCTCGAAGAGCGCGCGCTGATTCTGAATCGCACGTGCGGTGCTCGACCGCATCGGGAAGCCGTGCTCCGCGTACCCGACGGCCGGCGCGGCGACCTCCTCGAAGCTCATCGTGCCCCACTTCTCGAGCACGGTGAGCGCGGCGTGGAGGGCGCCAGGCACCACTGCGGGATCGAGTCCCTCACCATTCAGCGTTTTTCCGCGCGAAAGGTACCAATCCACGTCCACCGCGTGAGGAGCCCAGCCCTGGCCGACGATCGAGGTGACCTTGGCCTCCTTCTTCGGGTAGACCAGGACCAGGGCCTCGCCTCCGAGGCTGTAGAGATCCTGCTCGAGCACGCCGCCCGCGAGCAGAGCCGCCACGCCGGCGTCGAACGCATTGCCGCCTTTCAGCAAGATACCGAAGGCCGCGGCGGTGGTCAGCGGATGGCCGGCGGACACGCCGCCAGAAGGCCCCATCACGGCCGGTCGCAAGGCCGACCCGGCCGGCTGGCGATCCTGTATGGGGACCTGCGTGGTGCCCGTGCCTGCGAAAGCGACCACCAGGACTGCGACGCCGAGAACCAGTGCACGCCAGCTACCTCTCATGGCCACCTCGCTCCAAGTCATTCGGGGCCTCCCGCGGGTGACGGAATGCCCGTTCTCAGATCCGCACAGCGATCGTCTCGAGCTCGGCATCGTCCCGCCCGCGCCGCCAACTATAACCAAGAACGCAATCCCCCGGGGAGACGATCGCTACGCTGCTGGCGCGTGCCAATCGCTCAGCCGCTTGACGTGCCCGGCGCGGGCGGCCTTCTTCACGTACCCGCGATCGGCCGTCAGCATCGTGCCGCGAAGGCGGAAACGGCCATGAAGGGGGGCAGATGAACTGGCGGCGCTCATTGTCGTGGGACATTGCGGCAAGGGGAAGGCGCAACGGCAGAAGCCTGCGGCTCGTGCGCGGAGTCGTGGTCCGTGTGCAGCAACGACGATGGTGAAGGCCTGGTCATTTCCAGAGGCTGACACCACAGCGTCGTGCGGCGTCCCGTAGCGGACCATCCTTGCAGCCCAACACCAGTTTGCGCCGCTGCGCGAGCTCCAGATACGCCGCGTCATAGACGGACAGACGGTAGGCGGAGGCCAGATCGGAGAGGGTCGTGAAGGCCAGAGAGGCCATGTCATGGTCCACTCTGAGCGGCAACCCCCGAAGCCATCCCAAGCCTGCCTGTCGTTCTTCCGCCGTCAGCTTGCGACGCCGCTCGAGCACGCTGAGGGCGTTGGCCACTTCGAGGGGCCACAAGGCCGGCACCTCGACCACGGCACCCTCGGTGATCGCTTCGAGCATCCCAGAGGTTTCCGTCGTGGCCTGAGCGGGATGGACCCATCCCACGGCGACGGACGCGTCGGCGACAAACGTTCGCGTCACAGCCGGCCTTCTTCGATCGCCGAACGGACGTCGCGATCCGAGAGTGCGGCCCTGCCCTTGGTGCGTGCGAGAATCCGCTGCTGCAACTGACGCAGGCCCGCCACCGCTCGACGGACGTCGGCGAGCCGTAGCGCGCCTTCCGGCACGATGCGGGCGACCGGCTTGTCGTGGCGGGTGATGATCACTTCCTCGCCCTTGGCGACCCGGTCCAGCAGCTCGCCGAACCGGGTCTTGGCGTCGAATGCGCTGACGGTGGCCACGGGTGACTCCCAATTAACCAGTCTTTAACTAGTTGATCCTACCACGTCAGGGCCAGATGGCTCCCGGAGCATATTCAGCATGTTCACATTGATTTCAGATCACTGGCAGCAGATCGAAGCCGTTCGCCCTCGCGTGACAACGGCCGAGCGCGGGCGCCGGTCGAGGAACCGCTTCTCCAGCAGGCGGGAATGGACGGCCACAAGGCTGCCTCATCGGCCCTGCGCCTTTCGGCTGGGTATCGCCGTCGGTCTTGGTGTTCTTTCCCGGTGACACAATCACTGAAGACACGCCGCAGAAACGACCATCCGCTGTTGTTGGATGGCATGAGCGATAATGATCTCCACATGCTGACCCGGGGACAGACACCATGAAACATGACGCTCTCATCGTCCTTGCGTGGATCGCCACACTCTGCTGCCCGGCTCTGCTGCACGGGCAGGACGGACGGGTCCTCTTGCCGGACCAGCCCGGCGTCTGGAGATCGACCTACAAATCGTCCCCCGGCACACCCAAGGCGAACGCGGCGGAGCTGGCCACGCTGCGGACCGCGCTCGCCGCGATCGAACAGGTGGTGCATGCCACGCCGATGTTGACCGCACCCCGTGGCTTCGACGTTCACGCGTGGCAGCGGCTCGATCGCGGTTGTCCGTCCAATCCCGTCCTTTGCCGGCAGGCGCCGTTGGCAGGCTGGATCAGATTCGACTTCGAGGGATACGAATCGCGGAATGGCAAGGTGATGACGATGTCGAGTGCGGTCGACCAGGACCCGCCGAACGTCGACGTCGCGTTCAACGATCCGGAGGCGACCTATGTGCTCCACGAAGCCGGCAATCCGGAGCCGACCGACCCGTCCGGCAACAAGATCGTCGGACCTCTCATCGAAATCGAACGTGTGGGCGATGTCGTCATCTACGACAACGGAGTCGTGATTCTCGGCCGCAACCCGCGGCCGTTCTTCGTTCCCGCCACGCGCGAAGACTATCTGCGCGACATCGTGAAGCAGCTCGCGAAGACTCGAAATCCCGACGCCTCGCGCGCCGGCCGCCCGGACGCGATCGAGCAGCTCTTCATCGACGAGCTCGCGGCGCTTTCGCCGGAGCAGCGGCAATCGCAGGCCTACACCCACGCGGACAGCCCGACATCCTCACGGCTGGTGCCGGCCTCGCGTGAGGGGGCGACACCGCTCAACAAGTTCAATCCGGCGTACTTCGATCCGGCGCTCCCACGGACGGCGATCCAACTCATCACCGTCCGATTCACAAACCTCGAAGACGTCCGCGCCCACCTGCGCGAGCGCCCCGACCTCCTGGAGAGGAAGCCGATCACCCCCGAGCGGCTTGCGTTCCTCGTGGAGTCGGGCCTCAGCGTCGCCTGGTACCGGACCTTCGAGGCTGCGCGACAGCTGGATTACTCCGCGCTGGCTGCGCTCCTGGCCGCACCCGCTCCGCTGGCGCGCTGAAGGGCACGGCGAGCGGCGGAGCGGGCCGTACGACAAGTTCGCGGAAGACGTCGTCCTGACGTATCATGTGACCGCGCCCGCCTCCGACGTGTAGTCGGCCCCGCGCGCCGGCGTTTACTGAACGTCTCTCCTCGATCCAGGCCCAATCAGCGGGTTTCAGCCGACCAATCGTGTTTGCGAGGTGTGTCCGATGCCCAGTTTCAAGCGTGTAGCGATCCTGTCGCTGGTGTGCGCATTCGCGCTCGGCAGCTTTTCGGCGCGGGCTCAGGACGGGGAGCCGGCCAAAGATCATCCCAGCGTGCCCAGATTCCCGGGCATGGTGATGTTGAGCGGCACCGAAACCGATTTCAACGGGTTCGATTTCCAGATTTCAGCCGACGAGAAGACGAAGCGGGCCGAAGGCAAGAGCTGGGAATTCGAGTACGGACTCAAAGAAGGCGCCCGGCATCCCAGCCCGCTCGAAATCGTCCGCAACTACGCGAACCAGTTCACGTCGCGCGGCGGCAAGGTGCTCTATCAGGCGTCGGACAACTCTGTCTCCACGATGATGATGCCGCTCGGCGGAGGCGAACGCTGGCTGCGCCTCCAGACCAACGGCGATTCGATCATCATGAACATCATCGAGACGGCCGCGATGATACAGAAGGTCGAGTTCTCCGCCGACGAGATGGCGGCGCAGGCGGCTTCGACCGGCAAGATAACGCTGCACGGCATCCTGTTCGACACCGCGAAGACGGAGATCAAGCCTGAGTCGAATCCGGTGCTGGACGAAGTAGCGGCCATGATGAAGAAGAGCGCCGGCCTGAAGTTCAGGATCGAGGGGCACACGGACAACGTGGGCGCCAAAGCGTCAAACCTCACGCTGTCGAAGGGACGGGCCGCAGCCGTGAAGACCGCGCTGGTCGCTCGAGGCATCGATGGAGCGCGCCTCACCAGCGATGGCCTGGGCGACACCAAACCGGTCGCGGACAACGCCACAGACGACGGCCGCCAGCAGAATCGGCGGGTCGAGCTGATCAAGCAGTGACGCGGCGTGTGTCCGCACAGGAGAAGCCATGAGACATCCGTACCGCGCGCTTGCTTCAGCCGCCGTCATCGCCGCGCTGATCGGTTCGCACCGCAGTTCGGTGGTTTCCGCGCAGCCCACCTCGAACGCCCACGCGCTGCCCGGCGTTGCGAGCAGCGCCACGTCGACGGTCATGAATGTCGCGAATTTCATGGTGACGATGGATGAAGGCGGCAGCGTCCCCAGCGAGCCCGGGGCCACCTGCGACAACCGTCCCGATGGCAACTCCGCCGGCACGGCGGGTTTTCATCTGGAGCATTACTTCCCCGACGCGAGAATCACATTCGACCAGAAGGTCGCGGTGCTTCGCCAGTACATGGGCCTCAAACAAGGGGTGCAGGGCGAGGCCGGTTCGGCGACCGTGGTCTCGGAGACTCTTGACGGGGCGGAAGTGGCCTATTTTATCGTCAACGGCCCGTGCGTTCAGGATGTGCATCCAAGCGCGACACGGGTGAGTTACCACGCGCGACTCATCCGCGACACGACCTACGCCGACATCGCCATTGTCATGTTCGCCGCGAGCCCCGACGCGGCGCGCAAGTATGCGCGGGAAGTGATTCAGAAGATCGGGGGGCTGGACTACGCCTCGGTCCAGTAACGTGCGCCGCATTGCCAGCATGTGTCTCGCTGCGCTCTGCCTGGCCGGGGCTTCGGCGTCGGGTCAGGACGGCGGGGGACACTGAAGGCGGCGTCCAGCCGGCCGGGCTGTTTCGAAGGCGACGCGACGATCCACGGCGGGAATGGACGGCTATCTGCCGAAGCCGATCGATCCGGCCACGCTCGCGCAGGAAGTCGAGCGCGTGCGGATCACTTCCTGAGCGTGGCGCCCGTCAGCTGACCGACCGCGCCGAGCGTCGTCTGCGCGGCGTTGAGCCCGAGCAGAAAATCCTTGTCGGTGTAGGTGGCGAACACGTCGGTCGGCTGATGCCATTGCGGATCCCAGCCGCTGCCGATCTGGGTGCCGCGCTCGTTCTCGCGCAGGCTGATCGCGGGGATGAGATCGATGAACGGACCGGAGTCGGTGTTCGTCATGTGGCTGCCGACCGCAGCCGGATAGTCGGTCGCATATTTCTCGTTGGCGACCTCGAACACCCACGCGAGCGCCTGACTCTCGGCCGCCATCTTCGAGCTCACCTGGAACTCGATGTTGACGTCGGCTTCCGGCCGCTGGTCCTTGCTCATCGTGCCGTCCGGCCGCGGCATGCCGTGATCGAACATCATCATGTCGTGCTGGATCATGCCGAGCCACTTCGGTTCGGGGTACTTGCCTGACCCGGGCGGGTTTTCCTTGCCCTGCTGATCCTGCCGCTGCGCGATGTACGCGCGGACGGCCTGCGATCCGGTTTCCTCGTTGTTCCAGAGCACGAACCGGATCGTCCGCTCGGTCTGGACGTCCGGACCGCTGAACACGCGCGCGAGCTCCATCACCAGCGCGGTACCGGAACCATCGTCGTTCGCGGCCTCGCCCCAGCCGTGTCCGTCCATGTGACCGCCGACGATGTACATCTCGTCGGGGTGCGTCGTGCCGACCTTGGTGCAGTACACCGCTTCGCGCGGTCCCGGGGTCGTCGGCTGCATGTTGAGCGCGCGGAGCTTTTCGTCCGGCTGCTTCATGGGATCGGTGTTCACGCCGGTCGGCGTGCGGGAACCCCGCGGTCTGCCGCCGCCGACCGCGAGGCCCGTGTTGCCACGCCCGCGTCCGCGTCCGCCGCCCGCGTTCGGTGGTGGCGGGTCGTAGGCGTACTTGATCCGGTCGGTCGGGCAGAGGTAGCTCTTGAGCTGCGCTTCGATCCAGTCGACGGCGGCGCGATTGCGATCGGTGCCCTGCCGCCTGTCGCCGAACTGTGTGAGGCCTTTGACCGTGGCCTTGTACCGCTCCAGGTCGAGCCGATCGACGAGCGCCTTCACCGGATCGGCGGCGGCTTCGACCTGCGCCGGCACGCCGGGTCCGCCGGCACGCTGCGCGTGGGCGGGCGCGACGAGCGAGGCGACGAGACTGCACGCGGCAACGATGAATGCGTTCGATCGCATGTCTGGTCCGTCCTTCGCGGAACAGTGTAACGCAAGAGGGACCGGATACCTCATAAGGAACGCCAGATGGAGAACGTCTTCAACGTCGCGCGCGGCCGGCCCGCCACCTTGATCTTCACTCACGAGCAGGGCGCCGCGTGGGACGTCATCACGCTCGATGCGTGGCGCGACTGGCGGCAGTACGGCGAGCTGCAGATGATCCCGGCCGATACGTCGGACGCCGCGGCGAAGAAGGCTGGATTCGCCAACGCCGATGCCGTCGGTGTCTACATGCGCAGCCTCATCTCGACGCACCACGACACGCTGGGGCCGCTCGTCAAGTAGCGTGCGGCCGTCCGCCGCCGCCGCGTCCACTGGCGCACCCGCGCCCACGAGCAACTCGGCGACCTCGATCAGGCCTTTGAGCTTACGCCGGCGAGCGGGGACTGCCCCCGCCCGTCCGGCTGATTCACATCCGCACCGAGATCGAGCAGAACGCGCACGGCGTCGGTGTGGCCGTGGTAGCAGGCCAGCATCAGCAGGCCGTCGCCGCGCGGGCTGGTCGCGTTGACCGGCACCCCCGCGGCGATCGCCCGCCTCAGCGTGTCGGTGTCGCCACCGCGCGCGGCATCGACGGCGAGGGCGACGAGCGCGTCCGGGTCCACCGAGATCGGTACGGCAGGCCTGAAGAGATTGTGGACAAATCACCTTGAACGCAGAGACCGCGGAGCCCGCAGAGAAGAAATGCTCAAGGATTTCTCAGCGTGCTCTGCGAGCTCTGCTTTCCAACGTCGCATTTCTTCACAGGCATGTCGGGCGGACCTGAAGGTCCGCACTACATCTGTTACGTCCGGACCGTCCGGCCTGTCGTTCATCGAGTCGTTCCGGCTAACGCCTTCGCCCGCCGCGCGGCCACGCCTTCGGCGATCTGCCGTCCGAACTCGGCGTCGGAGTCAGGCAAGGTCGAATCGATCGAGATTCATGACCTTGTCCCACGCGGCAACGAAGTCGCGCACGAACTTGTCCTGTGCGTCGTCGCACGCGTAGACCTCCGCGAGGGCACGGAGCTCGGAGTTCGAACCGAAGACGAGGTCGACGCGGCTGCCGGTCCACTTGAGCTCGGCTTTCCCGCGACGCTCGAAGGTCTCCCCGGCTCCGGACGTCGGCCGCCACTCCGTGCCCATGTCGAGGAGGTTCACGAAGAAGTCGTTGGTCAACGTCTCGGGCCGCTTGGTGAAGACGCCGAGAGTGGACTGCCGGGCGTTCGCGTTCAGGACACGCATGCCGCCCACGAGCACGGTCATCTCTGGAGCGCTCAGGGTCAGCATGCGAGCCCGCTCGATCAGCAGATGCTCGGCCGGCAGCTGGTGTCCCTGTCCGAGGTAGTTGCGGAACCCGTCGGAGGTCGGCTCGAGCACGGCGAAGGATTCCACGTCGGTCTGCTCCTGCGACGCATCCGTGCGTCCAGGCGTGAAGGGCACCTGCACGTCGTAGCCGGCCTTCTTTGCAGCCTGCTCAACGGCTGCACACCCGCCCAGCACGATCAGGTCGGCAAGCGAGACCCTCTTCTTCCCACCAGCCTGCGAGTCGTTGAACGCCTTTTGGATCCCCTCCAGGGTCCGCAGCACCTTCGCCAGCTCGGGTGGATTGTTGACGTCCCAATCCTTCTGCGGCGCGAGGCGAATGCGAGCCCCGTTGGCGCCACCGCGCTTGTCGGTGCCGCGGAACGTCGACGCCGACGCCCAGGCGGTCGAGACCAGCTGGGAGATGGACAGTCCCGACGCGAGGACCTTGCCCTTGAGGGCGGCGATGTCCTGCGCGCCGACCAGCTCGTGTGTGACCGCGGGGACGGGGTCTTGCCACAACTGCGGCTGCGCAGGCACCAGCTTGCCGAGGTACCGCGAGATGGGCCCCATGTCGCGGTGCGTCAGCTTGAACCACGCCTTGGCGAAGGCCTCAGCGAACTCCTGCGGGTGCTCGTAGAAGCGCCGCGAGATCTTCTCATAGGCAGGATCGAGCCGCAACGAGAGGTCGGTGGTCAGCATGGTTGGCGCGTGACGCTTGGAAGGGTCGTGGGCATCCGGAATCGTGCCGGCGCCTGCGCCACCCTTCGCCATCCACTGATGCGCACCGGCCGGGCTCTTCGTCAGCTCCCATTCGTAGCCGAAGAGGTTCTCGAAGAAGTTGTTGCTCCACTTGGTGGGCGTCGTGGTCCAGGTGACCTCGAGGCCACTGCCGATGGTGTCGCCCCCCTTGCCGGTGCCGTAGCTGCTCTTCCAGCCGAGGCCCTGCGCCTCGAGAGGAGCCGCCTCGGGTTCGGGGCCGACGTGGGTCGCAGGGCCCGCACCATGGGTCTTGCCGAACGTGTGCCCGCCGGCGATGAGCGCCACCGTCTCCTCGTCGTTCATCGCCATGCGACGGAACGTCTCCCGGATGTCCCGCGCGGCGGCGAGTGGATCCGGGTTGCCATTCGGCCCTTCCGGATTCACGTAGATGAGGCCCATCTGCACGGCGGCGAGAGGGTTGTCGAGCTGCCGCTCGCCTTTGTAGCGCGCGTCAGCGAGCCACGTGTCCTCGGTCCCCCAGTTGATCTCCTTGGGCTCCCAGACATCCTCGCGTCCGCCGCCGAAGCCGAACGTCTTGAATCCCATCGACTCCAAGGCACAGTTGCCGGCGAAAACCATCAAGTCGGCCCACGAGATCTTCCGGCCGTACTTCTGCTTGATCGGCCACAGCAGCCGTCGCGCCTTGTCGAGGTTCACGTTGTCCGGCCAACTGTTCAGGGGCGCGAAGCGCTGCTCCCCGTCCCCTGCACCTCCGCGGCCGTCGCTGATGCGGTAGGTGCCCGCGCTGTGCCAGGCCATCCGGATGAAGAGCGGCCCGTAGTGGCCGAAGTCGGCCGGCCACCAGTCCTGCGATGTCGTCATCACCGCCTCGATGTCCTTCTGCAAGGCATCGAGATCGAGGGTCTTGAACTCTTCGGCGTAGTCGAACTCCGCGCCCATGGGATCGCGCGCCGGCGGATTCTGGTGGAGGACCTTCAGGTTCAACTGATTCGGCCACCAGTCTCGGTTCGATTTGCCGCTGTGTGCTTTGCCCGGGAACGGGCACTTCTGTTCGTTGTCCATGTTGACGTTGACCTCCACTCTGATGGGGGTGCAGCCCGGTTGTCAGTCCTGGGGATACTCTTTGGGATCCCAGCTTGCGAGTATTGGCCTCGCCATCCCACAGGTCCAACACACCGTGATTACGCGCGATGGTTACCGACGATGGACCTGCTGTCGGCCCTGCCGATTTCGCTGCGACAACTCCAGTATATCGTCGCGGTCGCCGAGCCCGGCAGCTTTCGCCGCGCCGCCGGGGCGTGCCACGTGGCGCAGCCCTCGCTGAGCGCCCAGGTGTGGGGTCGACCCGCCCGCGCGCCGCAGCTCGAAGATCTGCGTGTCGCCGCCGATCCAGTCACGAAACCGGCCGCTCGGAATCAGCTCGGGCCGGCGCGCCATCAGCCCCATGAGGTCCGCGTACTTGCCCTGCTTGTAGAGCGCCTGATGGATCAGGATGTAGCGCACGTCCAGGTCCCTCAACCGCGCTACCGACTCATCGTCGGGAAACGTGCGCATCAGCATCATCGTGTCGACGACGTCGCCGGGAGTGTAGCCGCTGTAGCCGTTGACGAGCGGATGCCAGTGATACGTGGACCAGAACATGTACGCCGGGTTGTAGTCGATGACGGGGAACTCGATGATCACCGATCGATCCGCAGTCTGCAGGAACCGGTAGATGGGCGGCACGGCGGTCGGCTGTACCGCGAGGACGAGCGGCGAGGAGCCCGACTCGAGGCCGATCGCAATCAGCACGGCGGGCAGCAGAAGCGCGCGCGCGGGCCGCGTGGAGACGAGGCGCTGCAGATACTGGAAGCCGAACCCGGCGAGAACGGCCATCGCGCAGCACGCGAGGATGGCAAAGCGCGCGGGCGCGCGGAATCCGCGGAACGCAAAGAGGTGGTTGTACAGCCACCCGTACAGCGCGCCGTTCAGGCCGAGCGACAACTCGACGGCCAGGAGCGCGAGCACCAGATAGATCCACACCATTCGCCGCGGCCGCCAGGCCAGCGCCAGGCCGGCCAGGATGACGCCGGCCACGCCGGGAAACAGATGACGCTCGTTGCCGCCGTACTGCCAGGCCGTCCAGCCCCACAACCAGTTCTGATACGGCGCCGAGAAATAGCTGCCCCACGCGGCGCTGAAGTCCGCGACCTCGCCCGCCGGACGCGGCCCGAGCTCCTGCGTGTTGGCGATGTAGGGCATCGCATACGGGAGGGTCAGCGCCGCCGCGAGCAGCGCGCCGTAGCATAGCGGGCCGATCGCGCGTTTCGCCTGCCGCGGCTGCGTCATGATCAGCAGTACCGCGAGCGCGCCGACGATCACGCCGAGGAACGCGCCGTAGTACACGCAGGAGATGATCTGCAGCCAGAGGAAGATCCCCGCCAGCGCGCCGAATCGCCGCGACCCCTCGTCCAACGCGCGATGCACCGCCCAGATCGTCAGCGGCATCCAGACGGTCCACTGCAGCTCCAGGTGGATGACGTGTTCGATGCGATAGGGCGCGAGCGTGAAGATCGCCGCCGACACCAGCGCGGCGTCGATGTTGCCGGTGAGGTAGCGGACCAGCACGAACATCCCGGCGCCTGACGATATGATGCCGGCGAGGAAGAGGAGGTTGTAGACCAGCACCGGGTTCGCGCCGGCCCACAGGAAGGGCGCCGCCAGCAGCCCCTCGAAGAGCATTGCGTCGGAGTACGCCAGCGTGCGCACGTGCGGATAGAAGATGTTGGCGTCGAACAGATGCCGCGGATCGTGTGGCAGCGCGTGCGCGATCCAGGCCAGGCGCCAGATGCTGAGGAGCGGGTCGTCGTGCCCCGGCACCTGCGTGCCCAGATGCAGCGCCTGCGGCCACGTCATGATGACGGTCAGCGCGATCAGCAGCGCCAGCGCACCGAACAGCGGGTGTCGGGACACGGCTTTCAGAAGAGCGGCCGCCAGGTGTAGAACAGCGCGGCGTTGAACGCCTGCAGGGCCGCGAAGGTCGCGAACCACCCGGCGCGATGATTTGAAGGGACGGCGCTCGCGAGCCAGATGAACGCCGGGAAGAGCACCGACGAGAAACGCCCGGCCGACAGGAGGCCTCCGCTGGCCAGCGCCGGAAGAATATTGATCAGCATGAACAGGCCGCAGGCCAGGCCAAGGCGGCGCGCGACCGGCCACACGGTCGCGATCGCGAACAGGGCGCCGATCGCGTTCAGCACGTCATACCCCGGCGTGCCGACGTACCCGTCGAGTCCGGCGTTCGCGAGGATCGCGTACTGATGTGCCACCAGGGTGCCGAGGCCCTGATATGTTCGGCCCCACGCCACCTGGCTCGTCGCGAACGCGAGCGGATCGCCGGTCAGCCTCCAGATGAACAGCGCGTAGACGAGGAGGCCGGCGCCGGGCGCGGCGGCGGCCGCCAGCGCCTTCACATTCAGTCGCGCCGATCTGGCTGAGACGAGGGCGAGCACGCCGAGCGGCAGGATCAGCAGCGACCCGTTGAGGCGCGTCAGCCCGACCAGGAGCCCCCAGCACGCCGCGCGGCCAAACTGCCGCTTCGAGAAGTGGTGGAACGCGCCGATGGTGCCCAAGAGGAACAGCGATTCGGTGTACAACGCGCCGAAAAAAATCGCGAACGGATACGCCGCGAGGAACCAGAGCGAATACTGCGCAGTCTCCTCACCGAATCTTTCGCGCGCGAAGGCGTACAGATACACGAGCGCGCCGAAGAACGACGCCAGCGATACGACCATGCCCGCCGCGACGTACCCGGTCATGTCGCCGCCGAGCAGCCGGCCGACATATCGCGTGATCATCGGATACGCTGGAAAAAAGACGATGTTCTGCTGGACGAGCGGGTCGCCGGGCGCGTAGCGGTAGCCGTCGGTCACGATTTGGAGATACCAGCCGGCGTCCCAGCGGACCGGCAGGTTCAGGAGCTCGTTGTCGAAATGACGGAGGGGGGCTCGTCCGTTGGCGAAGCCGAACATGAACACGGCGAGGTAGCCGACGACTAGCACCGCCGGCCGCGTCCCGATCATCGTCGCCGCCGCGCAGCGGATCGCCGGCAGGCGCGACCACGCCGCAAGCCGATCGGGGAGCTCGCGATAGAGTGGCTGCTGGGGAGCCGCCAGGTGCCGGACCACAGCGACCGCGGTGCACCAGACGAGCAGCGGCAACGGCGACGTGACCGCAAGACGCAGTCCGCCGATGTGCGCGCGAAACCCCCCCGACACCGCGACGATCGCGGCGACAAGGGCGAGCAGGAGGCAGATGACGTCCAGCGCCCGGACCCAGCCGGCGATGGGCCGTTGTTCACTCATCGATCGCACATGATACCGATACACGTGCCCGCGATGTTCGGCATCTGATGAGTGCGGGCCGTATTCTATGCCAGAGTCGGAGGCGCTGGGCAGCCGAAATGATGCCGGTTCACATGAAAGCGTTCGCGGCCGCAGCCCTGCTGCTGGCCATCGTCGGAGCCTGCCGGGGACCGGCGCGCGATTCGAGCGCCAGCCGTGGCGTCGAGCGTGTGGGTGTGGAGATGGGATCGGAGCTGCACCTGACGGCGTGGACGACGGACCCGGCTGCCGCGCGGTCGGCGTTCGACGACGTCTTCAGGGAGTTCCAGCGGCTCGAAGCGCTCATGAGCGTGTGGCGCGAGAACAGCGACGTCCTGCGCATCAATGCCGCCGCGGGCGAGCGCGCCGTGCGGGTCGATTCAGATGTCCGCGAAGTCCTTCACATCGCGAAGCAGGTCAGCGAGTGGACCGACGGCACGTTCGACGTCACGTTCGGGGCGCTCGCGGACGTGTGGAAGTTCGACCAGGATCAGGACAACTCCGTGCCCGATGAGGCCGCCATCTCTCGGCGGCTGCCGCTCGTCGATTACCGCGCGATTGAGATTGACGATCGGGCCGGCACGGTATTTCTGAAGCGCAAGGGCATGCGGGTGCATCTGGGCGGCATCGGCAAAGGCTACGCGGTCGATCACGCCGTGAAGATTCTTCGCGATCGCGGGCTAGGCGATTTCATGATCCAGGCGGGCGGCGACCTCTACGTCGCGGGAAAGAAGGACGGACGTCCGTGGCGCCTCGGCATCGCCGATCCCCGCGGTTCGCACGCGCCCTTTGCCACCGTCGAGCTGACCGACAGCACCTTCAGCACCTCGGGCGACTACGAGCGCTTCTTCATGAAGGACGGCCGCCGCTACCATCACATTCTCGATCTGAGGATCGGCCAGCCCGCCCGGGACAGCCGCAGCGTCACGCTCGTGACCGATCGCGCCGTCATCGCCGATGCGCTCGCCAAGGGGGTGTTCATTCTCGGGCCCGTCGCCGGGATGGCGCTGGTCGAGCGGCTGCCGCAGGTCGAGGTCGTCATCGTGTCGGCGGCAAACGACGTGACGGTCTCGTCAGGGCTGAGAAGCCGATTCGTGCCGCTGTCGCCGCCGACCGACGCGCCGTGAACGCGTCAGAGGGTCGTCGAGACGGGCGCCGCGGCCTTCCTCCGGAAGAGGATGATCCAGTGGGGGCACTTCTGCCGGTCGAGATAGAGCCGCTCGCAGTCGTCGCAGCGCACGCATTCGCTCGCGACAATCTTCGGACCGCGAATCGCGCCCCACTCGCACGTCTTCTCGCAGATCCTGCACGTCTGGCACTCCGACCAGCGCTTGATCCGAAACACCGTGAGGTTCGAGATGAGACCGAGCAGAGCGCCGACGGGACAGAGGAACCGGCAGTAGAGATTGCGGACGAAGACCGTCGCGACGAGCAGCACGCCGAGCCCGATCCACATGCCGGTCGTGCCGAAGAGGCCGAACATCCAGAACGGCTCGACCCACCGATAGATCGCGACGTCGTCGGTCACGACGAAATAGGCGAGCACGCCCGCCAGCAGCCCGTACTTCACCCAGGCCGCGCGCCGCTCGAGCGTGGCCGGCAGCTCGACGCGGAGCGTGTTGGGCACCACGGCGTCCATCAACTGGGTGAGCGCGCCGAACGCGCACACGCGTCCGCAATACAGGCGCCCCCAGAGCACGGTGGACGCCAGGACGAACACCGACAGCAGGTACCACGGCAGGTTGTACTTGAAGATCGGCAGGTTCAGGTCGGCGAGCGCGAACAGGTCCACCACCGAGACCAGCCGGCTCTTGACGAACCCCATGTAGCCGACCGCGGCGGCGAGGACAACGTATTTCAGCCGGACGCTCTTGCGGAAGAAGCTGACGAGCGCGAGCGCGATGAAGCCGGTGAGCAGCGCCAGGTCGAGCGCCTGCGGGCCGAGAATGTCGCGCCAGCTCTCGACCGCGTCCACTACTTCACCGCATCCGGCGTGAACGCCCTCGCGGCGATGCGCACGCTGTCGCGGATCGCCCGCGCGGCGCTGCCGATGCTGATCGAGGCTCGTGACACGGCATCCACGTCGCCGCCGACCCTGAACAGATCGTGGATGCTCTTGCCCTTGAACTGCTCGGCGAACTTCGGCGGCTCGACGGAGAAGTAGCCGTACGGCTCGGAGTCGTAGTCGACGACGACTCCGGTGAGGCTGCCGGTCGTGTTGAGGCCGACGAGAATGTGAATCGGCCCGTGGTACCCGTGCTCCTGCGGCGCCAGATCGGTCGTCCAGAAGGCGTAGCCGATCGGTGGGGCGGACGGCGTGGTCTTCGGATCGGCCGCGTAGGCCTTGAAGTGGAGCGGGTCGCCCGCGAGCGGTGAGAACGCCACGGCCGCGGGAAACAGGCGCTTCAGATCCACGTCGGGACTCGGGTTCGTGAACACGCGGTTGGCCGCGGCAGCGATCGCGCCACCCGCGGAGAGCGCCAGGACCAGTCCAGCGAGCCTCTTCAACAATGGCACCTCTTTCCGGCAGCGATTATACAATCGACGCGTGAAGGCTGGTGTCCTGGTTGGCCTCGGCGCGGCGGCGCTCATCCTGCTCGGCGATCGGCTCCTGGTCGCCGGGTCGCGCGGCGGCCTCGGCCCGCTCGAGCTCGTCGAGCTGAAGACCTACGACTGGCGTCTCGGCCGCACGGCCCGGCCGGAGACGGCACGCACCGATATCGCGCTCGTCGAAATCGACGAGTACTCCCTCCGCAACCTCCAGCCGAACGCCGGCCGCTGGCCGTGGCCCCGCGCCGTGCACTCGATGCTGCTCGACTACCTGGCGCGCGCGCCGGCGAAGGTGATCGCGTACGACATCGACTTTGCCGAAGCGGACACCCGGCGAGGATTCGACTTCGGGGCCTCCACCTTGTCCGGCGCCGAGTCGGACCAGGCGCTCGTCGACTCGGTGAAGGCCGCGGGCACCGTCATCCTGCTCGCCGACGCCACCTATGAGGCGCAGGAGGGCAGCGGTGCGCCGATGCCGGACGCCGGGTTCCGCATCGACGCGCCCGGCCCCATCGAGCGCCGCGTCGTGTTTCCGCCCTTCAAGGCCCTCGCGGATTCAGGCGCGGGCTTCGGACACAACTTGTTCATGCTCGACGAAGACGGTCCGCTGCGTCACACCGTGCCGTTGGTGCGGTCCGGCGCACGGACCATTCCGTCTTTCGGTCTCGCGGTGGCTCTGCGCTCGGCCGGCATCCGGGCGAGCGACGTCAGGCTCGACGGCGATCTGCTGAGAATCGGCGACCGCGCGCAGCCGCTCGCCTGGCGACGCGTGAAGTCCGCGGCAGGCGTCCAGAGCTTCCTCTGGGGCCTCGTCGACTTCCGCGGGCCGGCGCAGCTGAACGACCTCACGCGTCACACGTACCCGACTTACTCCTTCTACGACCTCGAGTATTCCGAAGAGCAGCTGCTGGCGGGGGAGAAGCCGAAGGTCGACCCCGCGGCGTTTCGCGACAAGATCGTGTTTGTCGGCGCAACGGCGGCCGGCCTCAAGGATGTCTTCGAGACGCCGTTCGCCAGCGGCGCGATGCCGGGCATTCACGTGCACGCGTCGGTCGCCGACGACATCCTGTCGAATCGCTTTCTGCGCGCCGCGTCCGATCGCGTCAGGGTGGCCACCCTCGTCGCGGCCGGCCTGGGGATCGGCCTCACGGCCACGCTGCTGCCCGCGTGGTGGGCCACGGCGCTCACGCTCCTCCTGGTCGCCACCTTCGGATGGGCGACGACGAGCGCCTTCGCGGCCGGATACTGGATCAACTTCACGCAGCCGGTGGCCGCGTCGGCGACGGCGCTGTTTGGCGGCGTCGCGTATCAGTACTTCGTCGAAGGGCGCGAGAAGCGGAAGATGAAGCGGCTGTTCGGGCAGTACGTCTCGAAGGACGTCTACGAACAGCTCGTCGCGGACCCGGCGCGGGCGCGGCTCGGCGGAGAGCGGCGCGACATGACGGTGCTCTTCTCGGACATCCGCGGCTTCACGACCGTGTCCGAGCGAGGGCGACCGGAAGAGATCGTCGGCATGCTCAACGAGTACTTCACCGAGATGGTCGAGATCGTGTTCCGCCACAAGGGCACGCTCGACAAGTTCGTCGGCGACATGGTGATGGCGCTCTTCGGGGCGCCACTCGACGATCCCAGGCACGCCGACCACGCCGCGGAGGCGGCGCTCGACATGATCGACGCGCTCGGCGCCCTGAACGCGCGCTGGCGGGCCGAGGGGCGGCCCGAGCTGGACATCGGCATCGGCATCAACTCCGGGCCCATGATTGCCGGCAACATCGGTTCGGAGGCGATCATGAGCTACACGGTGATCGGCGACGCGGTCAACCTGGGGGCGCGCCTCGAATCGCTCAACAAGGAGTACGGCACCCGGATTATCATCAGCGAGGCGACGCGGGGACGCCTCTCGGGCCCCTACCGTTTCCGTCCGCTCGGCGACGTCGTCGTCAAAGGCAAGACGCATCCGGTCGCGATTTTCGAACTGGCGGGACGCGCGGCGTCCCCCATTACCGATGAGGTCCGGGTATGAAGAAGGTGATTCTCGTTGTCGCGTTCGCCACGCTGTGCGCGCCGGCCGACGCGCAGATCGGCGGCCTCCTGAACAAGGCCCAACAGGCCAAGGAGCAGAAGGACAAGCTCGACGAGCTCAACATCAACGACGCGGAAGAGCGGAAGATCGGCGAGGACGTCAGCGCGAAGGTCCGGCAGCGGTTCGGCGTCGTGCAGGATCCGGCCGTGCACAAGTACGTCACGCTCGTGGGCACGCTGGTCGCGCGCCAGTCGGAGCGTCCCACGCTCCCCTGGACGTTCATCGTCCTCGACACGGACGGCGTCAACGCGTTCGCGTCGCCGGGCGGCATCGTGCACGTCACGCGTGGCGCGCTGGGGCTCGTCAGGAACGAAGCGGAGCTGGCCGGCGTGCTCGCGCACGAGATCGGCCACGTCGCCCACAAGCACACGGTGAACGCCATCCGGAAGAACAAAGCGGTCCAGATGGGCACCAGCGCGACGATGGCGGACCGCGGACCGTATCTCGACCAGATTGCCAACAAGGCCTACGAGATGGTGCTCGAGAACGCCTTCGATCGCGGCGACGAGATCGACGCCGACAAGGCGTCGGTGCAGTACACGCAAAAGGCGGGGTATGCGTCCGGCACGCTCGCGGACTTCCTGACGCGGCTCGACGATCGCAACAAGGATCAGCCGGCGCGCAACGGGCTCTTCGCGTCGCATCCGGAGACGAAAGAGCGCATCGACAAGGTTCGGCAGCTCGCCGGCGCGAAGACGGGCGCGACCGTCGAGGCGCGCTACAAGCAGAACATCACGTACGAAGCGACGCCCATCACGTCGATCGCCGCGGTCGAAGACGGCGCGGCGGGGCTGACCGGCTCGACCGCGAGCAAGGACGCGGACAAGAGCGCCGACAGCAGCAAAGCCAAGAAGGACGCCGAGCCCAGGAAGAAAGGGTTCGGCCTCGGCAACCTGAAGCCGTCCGTGGCGCCCGAGAGCAAGAGCGCGCAGGTGTCGGCGTCGGGTGGCGCGCGAGGGGTTGGTCCCGATCGCGGAGCGAAAGGCGGCGGCAATCCAAACGTCGTGAAGGTGGCGGTGACCGACAGCGAGATCGAGGCGTTCAAGAAGGGCGTCGCGTGACCGCGGCGCGACAAGGGGCGCGCCGCCGCGGTCAGGCGGAGAGCCGGAGAAACTGACGCACGCGGGCGAGGAAGGTCTGCGTCGTCTCCGGCGACCCGCCCGCCACGGCTCTCGTTTCCCGGTGGAGGGCGAGCTCGGCCCGCCGCGTCGCGACCGCCGCCGAGATCCGTTCGAGGATCGCCCGGTCCGCCATCACGACGCGCCGGAACGCCTCGGTCCCGATCTCGACGAGCGCGCAGTCGGTGACCGCGGTCACGGTGGCGCTGCGCGGCTCGCCGGTCAAGAGCGACATCTCGCCGAAGAAGGCGCCATCGCGCAGCCGCCCGACTTCGCCGTC
>Ga0082335_1002478_pt1 | contig 34380 bp, 30 predicted proteins | sample Subgrocontami58m_FD_72375 | JGI IMG/M metagenome (GOLD analysis project Ga0082335, IMG submission 72375) | Subsurface groundwater microbial communities from S. Glens Falls, New York, USA - GMW37 contaminated, 5.8 m (SPADES assembly) (version 2) ... | reverse complement strand
GAAGACCTGTCCTCCCTCCTCGAAGCGGTCACCACTTGCTTTACCTTGCTGCCGGAGGCCGAAATAACCCTGGAGGCCAATCCCGCCGATCTTGACCGGCCGTACCTGCATGCTTTGCAGCGCCTGGGGATCAACCGCTTGAACATCGGCATTCAATCCTTCGACGACAATATCCTCCGCTTCCTGGGACGCCGTCATGACCGTCGGCAGGCGGTCCTTGCCATTGAGGCGGCCCGGGAGGCCGGCTTTGAGAACCTGGGCCTCGATCTGATTTACGGGGTGCCGGGACAGGAATGCGGCCCTTGGATAGAGGACCTTCGCCAGGCTTTGTCCTTCCGGCCGGCCCATCTTTCCTGCTATCAGCTCACCATGGAACCGCATACGCCATTGCAGATGGGACACTTAAAGGGCGATTTCGCTCTTCCCGATGAGGACCGGCTGAGCGATTTTTTCTTCCGTACCTCGGGGGCACTGCAGGAAGCCGGATACCTCCACTATGAGGTCTCCAACTTTGCCGGGAACGAAAATCTTCTGTCCCGGCATAATCAGAAATACTGGCGGCATGCACCCTATCTCGGCCTGGGGCCGTCAGCCCACTCCTTCCTCGGGAACAAGCGCTGGTGGAATCACCGTGACGTTGCGGCCTACGGCGAATCCGTCGCCCATGCCCTGCCGCCCAGGGAGGCTGAGGAAGTGTTGACGCCGGACCAATTGCGTCTGGAAGCATGGCTGTTGGGGCTGCGGACAATGAGAGGCATTGATCTCAACGACTTTCAGCGGCGTTATAACTACGATGTACTCACGGAAAAAGGGGAAGACCTCGGGCCAATGGTGGAAAAGGGGCTCCTGGAAATCAGGGACGGTTTTCTCCGGCCGACGCTGGCCGGCTTGGCCGTAGCCGACAGCCTGGCGTTACTGTAAAGAAGGAAATATGCACAAATATAAACTTACCATTGAATACGACGGTACCGCTTTCCGGGGCTGGCAAACGCAAAAGAACGCCCGCAGCATCCAGGGCACACTGCTGGAGGCAACGGAAAAAATGCTCGGCGGCAAAGCGGACCTGCAGGGCGCCGGACGCACCGACGCCGGAGTCCATGCCCTCGCCCAGGTGGCCCATCTGGCCACCACCCGGAAACTGCCGCCCCGGAACATCAGGGAAGGGTTGAACGATCTGCTCCCTTCCGGCATAAACATAAAGAGAGTCGAAGAAATGCCCGCCGACTTTCACGCCCGCCACCACGCTAAGGTCAGAAGCTACATCTATGTCGTTTCCCGGCGGAGAACGGCCTTTGGCAAAAGGTACGTCTGGTGGATCAAGGACAAACTGGACCTCCGAGCGATGCAAGCCGTCATGGAACTATTCTGCGGCTTTCATGATTTTGCTTCCTTTGCCGATCGGCGACGCGACAAGCAGGAATCGACGCTGGTCAATATTTACGCCGCCGAACTTCATGATTTTAACGACCTGATCGTGCTCCGATTCGCCGCCTCCCATTTCCTCTGGAAAATGGTGCGCCGCATGGTGGGAATCACAATGGAAGCAGGAAAGGGGAACCTGTCTCCGGCGGATGTCAGGCAGATGATCGCCGCCCCTTCCGACATCCCGGCGCGTTTTACCGCGCCTCCGTCAGGACTTTTTTTAGAGCACGTGTTCTACGAAGAAGTCAAGGCCTTGCCGCCCATCAGTTTGCCCTTACCGCCCTTTTTTAATGCTTAAGGTTAGTTATTTTTCATCCGGAAACGGTTCTTTTCCGCCCGGGCTGTGTCAATCTTCGGTCTTGCTTGTGCGGCGTACCGGCAGTACGCCTCCGCGCAACCCCTCGATTTCCTTGCCAGGACGAAAAATTCCTCGTTCCCGAATTGAAAACCAATAGTGTCTCATCCGGAGTTTCCGGCTGGACACTAACTAGTTAGGGTTCTTTATCAAGTACTGCATGACATCGCCGAAATTTTCATAGGGAATACAGGCCGTACCGTTCTTCTGGCATTTATCGTAAAGTATGTACTTGGCAAAAACGAGATCGGCGGTTTTCGCCGGGCAGACATCGGAATAGCTGTCCCCCACATAGATTATGCGCTCGTATTTAGCAGAGAAGCCCTTGACAATATTGGTTTTGCAAGTGCCGCACTTCCCGCAGAGTTGATTCACGTGGGGAAAATCAATCAGGAGCCCCTCCCCGGAGCAGAAAGTTACGGCATTGGAAAAGAACTCGATATCGCCCAGGCCGTGTTGGTGCAGAACGGCCGAAATGTAGAAATCCAGGCCATCTGACGCGATCTTGAGATCGTAACCACGCTCGGCGCAGAACCGGCAGAAATCGGCAAAGAACGGATCAAGGAGGGCATGGCGGTGGACAAATTCCATCATCTGCCTCCGGCTGCCCTTAAACAGCGAGGCCACCAACGTATAAGCCTGGCGGGAACCGATTTCATCTACACTGTAGGCGCGGTCGATCTCTTCCCATCCCCGGTCAGCAAAGCGGTCCAGGATCTTATTGCCCATATCCACCCTGCAGACGGTGCCGTCGAAGTCGCAAACGATTAGAGTCCTTTCCCCGGGGAAAGGCTGGAAAGCAACGGTCATCCCTTACCCGCCATATTGAGAAAGGGTTTGAAAAGGTCAATGGGGATCGGGAACAGCGTGGTGGAATTATTTTCCGCTGCCACGTGAGTCAGGGTCTGGAGGTACCGAAGCTGCAAGGATATGGGTTCCGTGGCCATGAGGTGGGCGGCTTCAATCAGTTTCTGGGCCGCCTGGAATTCGCCTTCGGCGGCGATCACCTTGGCCCGCCGCTCCCTCTCCGCTTCGGCCTGCTTGGCGATGGCACGCTTCATTTCCTCCGGGAGATCGATCTGCTTGACCTCCACATGGGAAACCTTGATTCCCCAGGCGTCGGTGCTGCGATCCAGGATCTCTTGCAGATTCATATTGATCTTATCCCGCGCCGACAGGATTTCATCCAAATCGACCTGCCCGCAGACGCTTCGCAGGGTTGTCTGGGCGAGCTGGGAAGTGGCATATAAATAATTCTCCACCTTGACGACGGCGTCATTGGCGTCGACTACCCGGAAATAGATAACGGCATTGACCTTGAGCGATACATTGTCACGGGTGATGACGTCCTGGGGCGGTACATCCATAGTAATAGTCCGCATGTCTACCCGCACCATCCGATCCACAACAGGGATCAGAATAATCAGGCCCGGCCCCTTGGCGCCGATAATCCGGCCCAGCCGGAAGATCACGCCTCTTTCATACTCGTTCAGGACTTTAATGGCCGATGAGATAAACATGATGGCCACAATAACAACGACCAACAGCGGGAAAATCGTTTCCGTATACATAACTCCTCCTTTAATTGCGATTTAGGATTTTTCGACCTTGAGATTGAACCCCTCGACCCCGGTCACTTTAACCTTCTGGCCTTTTTCTATCAGGCGGTCACTGTGCGCCTGCCAGTATTCTCCTTTGATAAATACTCGGCCGCTCTCCAGGATATCTGTGGCCGCCTCCCCCGCTTCGCCCAGTAATGATTCCATGCCGGTGGACCGTTTCTGCATCTGGGCCCGCACGACCAGGGAAATAACGGCCACAAAAAACAGAGATATCGTGGCCACGGCCGGCAGCATTACCTTTAATGATAGCCGCAGGGCTGGATCAGGCGAGCTGAACAACATGAGGGAACCGAGAGTCAAAGAAATAATCCCCCCGACGGTCAAAAGACCATGGCTGATGATCTTTATCTCGGCAATAAACAGGATGATGGCAAACAGGATGAGCAGGACACCGGCGTAATTGACCGGCAGCGTCTGCAGCGAAAAAAATGCCAGGATCAGGGAAATGCCGCCGATTATCCCTGGCAGCAGGACGCCGGGGTTGGTAAACTCGAAATAAAGGCCCGCCAGACCCACCAACAGCAGGATGTAGGCAATATTGGGATCGCTCAGCGTCGCCAGGATCTTTTCCCGCGTGCTCATCTTTTTTTCATTAATAATGGCATTCTTGGTATGCAGGATCACCTTCTTGTCGCCGGGCGCAAGCCAGACCGTCTTATCGTCCATTTGTTCCAGCAGATGTTTAATATCCTGGGCAACAAATTCGATAACATTCAATTTAAGGGCCTCTTCCGCCGTTATGGATTCACTTTTGCGGACCGCTTTTTCTACCCAGTCCGCATTCCTGCCCCGCTTGTCCGCAATGCCGCGCACATAAGCCACGGCATCGTTTTCCACCTTTTCCGCCATCGTCTTGTCCATGCCCCCGCCGATGCCGATGCCTACAGGATGGGCGGCGCCAATGTTCGTGCCGGGGGCCATGGCAGCGATATTGGCGGAGATGGTAATTATGACACCGGCCGAAGCCGCGCGGGCGCCGGGCGGATAAACGTAGACGATAACGGGGAGGGGAGCGTTCAGTATCCCTTTGGCAATGTCGCGCATAGCCAGGTCCAGCCCACCAGGGGTATCAAGCAGGATGACGAGCCCATCGGCCCCCTCCCGCGCCGACTCCTTGATATTATCCAGGACATACTGGGCAATGGGAGGTGTGATTGCGGCATCCACTGTGATTACGTCAAAGAGGGGGGACTTTGCCCCGGAAAAAGCAGGCTGCGGGAAAACCATGAGGATGCCCGCCAGCAAGACCGCTAACAATATTTCCCGCCCTTTCAGGTATGCTGTATCCATAAGTTATTATTTCCCCGGCGATAATTCCTTCATGATCATCTGTACATCCTCCCATACCTGTTTCTTCGCGGCCGGGTTGCGCAAGAGATAGGCCGGATGAAAAGTGGGCATTACTTTCATCCCTTCATAGGTATGAAATCTCCCGCGCAGCGCCGTTATGGGAACTTCTTTTTTCAACAGTGTCTTCGCCGCAAAACTTCCCAAAGCGCAGATAGCCTTCGGGGCAATCGCCTGCAGTTGCTTGATCAGGAATGGCTCACAGGCCTCGATTTCCCCTCGCTCGGGATTGCGATTACCGGGAGGACGGCATTTGAGAATATTGCAGATGTAAACATCCTCCCGGGTCAAGCCCATGGCCTCGATAATCTTGGTCAGCAACTGGCCGGCACGCCCCACAAAGGGTCTGCCTTCGCGGTCTTCGTCCGCTCCCGGCGCTTCGCCGACAAAGACCAGCTCCGCCCGGCTGTTGCCCTCGCCGAAAACAAGATTTTTTCTTAAGGGGGCCAAGCCACAGCGCTGGCAGTCGCCCAGTTCCGTCCGAGCCTCTTCCAGGGTGATGACTCCCCGCCCGGAACCTCCAACCTCCGCTAAGGAAAATTCTTCCTGCGGCGACGGAGACGCCTGTTGCCCGCCCACTTGCCTGGTGAAGGGCAGGGGCCGGCCATTTTCTTTACTCCACAGAACGCGGGCCTTCAAGGCCTCCGCCACCGAATTTAATTCCGCTTTCAATTCTTCCGTCATAATATGCTTACCTGGCCCTGTCTCGCACCTTATCGAGGATCTTATCCGCCACCTTCATCTTTTCCATGAGGGGGAGTTCCACGATCGAACCATCCTGCCCGATGATGGTGACAATGTTCGTGTCGCACTCGAAGCCGGCGCCTTCGCTGGTCAGCAGATTAGCCACGATATAATCCATGTTTTTTCTCTTCAGCTTATCCCTGGCGTTTTCGAGTAGATTTTCCGACTCCATGGCAAAACCGATGACCAGGCGGTCACCTTTTATCTTTCCCAGTTCGGCAATGATATCGGGATTCTTTTCCAGCTGGAGCAGCAGCCGGTCTCCCTTTTTCTTGATTTTAGAATTTTCACAAACGGCAGGGCGATAATCGGCCACTGCGGCCGCTTTAATAATCACTGTGGCCGGCCCCCAATACTCCATGACTGCGTCGCGCATTTCACGAGCGGAACTGACGCCGACTACCCTCACTCCCCTCGGCGGGAAAAGCGCAGTGGGACCGCTGATCAAAGTGACATCGGCGCCGCGGCGTTTAGCCATAAGAGCCAGCGCATAACCCATTTTTCCCGACGAATAGTTCGTGATAAACCTCACCGGATCGAGGGGCTCCCGGGTCGGTCCGGCGGTAACCAGTATCCTTTCTCCCGACAGGTCTTTAGCCGTTAAAATCGTCTCCATTTCTTCGACGATTTCCTCGATCGCCGGCAACCGGCCGGCGCCCTCAGTTTTACAGGCCAGTTCGCCAAAAACCGGCTCCAGCAAAAAATACCCCCGGGCCGCCAATTTTTCCATGTTTTCCCGGACGGCAGCCTTGGCCAACATGCCGGCATTCATAGCGGGACAGAGAAGCACCGGGGCCTGCGTGGCCAGCACAGTGGTTGTCAGGAGATCATCGGCAATGCCGCCGGCGATCTTACCGATGATGTTGGCCGTGGCCGGGGCAATGACCACGATATCGGCAAAATCGGCCAGCGAGATATGCGCCATTTCGGCTTCCTTCCAGGGTGAGAACATCCCGGTACCGACGGGAGATCCGGAAAGGGTCTGCAAGGTAAGAGGAGTGATGAATTCCCGGGCACTATCGGTCATGATAACCCTGACCGCTGCGCCATGCTTGATCAGCTCCCTGGTAAGCAACGCCGACTTATAAGCCGCAATGCCACCCGTAACACCCAAAATAACCTTTGCGCCCTCCTTCATTACCCCTTCGTTCCTCCGCTTCGCTATCCTGTCCTGTGCACCGCTGATGCCAGATACACTAACAACAATATGAAACTATATCAAGCAATTATTGGGAATACTCTCCTTTTTGACTTGCATATAAAGTCTAATTTCACTATAACCTTACAACATTTTCTTTTGAGGTTATTTATGAGAAATCTGACTAAATATCTCGCAGCGATACTGCCGCTTGTCATCATTGTTCTGGGCGGTGGCTGGTGGTTCCTGGCCACGAGCGGCGAAAGGGAGAAACCAACGATAAAATTTGCCGAAGACGTGAGATCCATAGGAAGACAAAAAACGCTTAATTTAACTTTTGCCGACAACAAAGCCGGTCTGCGCCACATTGCCGTTTCCCTGACCCAGGACAATAAGCCCCACATCCTCGCCTCTACTGATTTTCCCCAAAAGGGGATAAAACAGAAGCCGCTTTCTCTGACCGTAGCGCCCCAGGTCTTGAAACTTCACGACGGGCCGGCAACATTGAGCGTTGCTGCCTCCGATCACTCCGTTTTTAGGAATGAAACTGCGCTTATGCGGCCGGTAACCATCGATCTCACCCCTCCCCAGATCTACCTGCTCACACCCACCAACAACATCAATCCCGGCGGCAGTTGCGTAATCGCCTACCGGACGTCGGAACCGACCGTCATGAGCGGGGTACAGGTGGACAAGAATTTCTCGTCCGGCTATCCGGCTGTCTTCTCCGGAAAACAGGCGAACGTCACCTATTTCGGCTTGCCCATGGTCTCTAAGGGGGAAGGTTTAAGCATCAGGGTTTTCGGCCGGGATGCCGGAGATAATGAAACCTCAGTGGGCCTGCCGTCCCTGATCAGAAAGAAGAAATTCCGCAGTGACAAGATGAACCTGACCGATAATTTCATCAATCGCGTAGCCCAGGATTTCCAGCCTTTGCCGCCCGAAATACAGGGAAAGCCCCCCTTCGAAGCTTGGCTTTACATCAACTCCACGATGCGCCTCGCCAACGAGACCCACATCCGGGAGCTCTGCCGGCAGTCGGTGCCCCAGCAGCTTTGGGAAGGGACATTTCTACGGATGAAAAATGCCTCCCCTATGGCCCAGTTCGGGGACCAAAGAACATACGTTTACAATAAACAAGTGGTGGGAGAGAGCGTTCATAACGGAGTTGATCTTGCCTCCCTGGCCAACTCACCCGTCGAAGCAAGCAACAACGGCATCGTTAAATTCACCGGTAACCTTGGCATCTACGGCAACACCGTCCTGATTGATCACGGCCAGGGGATTTTCAGCATCTACGGACATCTGTCCGCGATTGACGCCAAAATTGGTCAACATCTCAAGAAAGGCGAGGTCATTGGAAAAACCGGCACCACCGGACTCGCCGTCGGCGATCACCTGCATTTTGGCATGCTCGCCGGTGGGCAATTCGTAAACCCGGTAGAATGGTGGGACCCCCACTGGATTGCCGATAACGTAACCAATAAATTAACGGGCCTTTAACATTGACGAACTCGAAAAGTCCGAAAGTGCCATATGATGTCATTCCTGCGGAAGCCGGAATCCAGATATTTTGAATACTTACGATGTCTCTGGACCCCGGTTTTCACCGGGGTGACGACTGCTTACGAAGTCGTCAGCTTTTGGCAATGTCCCGGTGGTTTATCGTTACCTGGTAGTTCCGGTCCAGGAAATAGGCCCCCAACTGGTTGGCGACAGCCACCGAACGGTGCTTGCCGCCGGTGCATCCGAGAGCCACATTGAGCCTGGCCTTTCCCTCCTTTTCGTAAAAGGGCAGCAGGTAGGACATGAAATCCAGCAGTTTTTGCATGAATATCCTCCCGCACTCATCCTCCAGCACAAAATCCCGCACGCTTTTATTATGGCCATCGAAATGCTTTAGACTTTCGACGTAATAAGGGTTGGGCAGGAACCGGACATCGAACACCATATCCGCGTCGGCGGGTAAGCCAAACCGGTAACCGAAGGAAGAAACATGCAGCACCAGCAATTTTCCCGGCGCCGTGGCGGGAAGAAAATGCCGCTGCACGGTATCTTTCAATTGATGCACGTTGATGGAGGTGGTGTCTATTACCCTGGCGGCCATCTCTTTAAGCGGCGCGAGCCTTTTTCGCTCTAATAAGATACCCTCCAAGACGGACCCTCTGCCCGACAGCGGGTGCACTCTCCTGGTCTCACTGAAGCGGTTCACCAAAGCCTCGTCGCCGGCCTCAAGGAAAATGATTTCAATCCGGTATCCCTGGTCTTTCAGACGATTGAATATCCGGTCGTACTTTTCGAGGAAACTTTGCTGCCGCAGATCCATGACCATGGCCACATCAACGATATCCTGAGGTTCGTCGGCGCGTATCTTCAGGAAACGCGGCAGCAAGACCACGGGCAGATTATCCACGCAAAAAAAGCCTATATCTTCCAACGCCCGGAGCGCCGTACTCTTGCCGGAGCCGGAAAGGCCGGTAATCACCACTACCCGTAAGTCTTTCATCGGTGTTATCGTATCAGATCCCCTCAGCTTTCCTCATCCTTTTCCGCAATCACCCGGTATAATTCCGCAGTGGATTTCGCTCCTATCAGCTTCTTTCTAACGGCCTCATCCTTAAGCAGGCGCGATATCCGGGCCAGGACTTTAAGGTGCTGGCCCGGGGAATCTTCCGGCGCCATCAGCAGAAAGAAAAGATACACCGGTTTGCCGTCCATGGCATTATAGTCCACCCCTTTTTTGCTTCTGCCAAAGGCAATCATCAGGTGATCAAGGCCGCTGATCTTGCCGTGAGGGATGGCAATCCCGTCGCCAATCCCGGTGCTTCCCAGTTTTTCCCTGGCCATCAGCACCTTGACCATTTTTTCCCAGTCGCCATTCCTGCCGGTATGCGGCAATACAGACGCCAATTCCTCCAACACGGCCTCTTTGGTAGTAGCCTTCAATTCTTCTATAACGGCGGTAGGTTGCAAGTACATGGTTATCTTCATGGTTCCCTTGGCCGTCAGCCGGTAGCTTCAATTAAGGCAAAACTGCCATCTTCCTGACGATAGATGACGTTAATGTTTTCCCTTTGCGAATCACGATAAACAACAAACCTGTTTCTTGTAGTTTCCATCTCCAGGATGGCGTCATCCAAAGACATGGGCTTCAAAACCAGATTTCTTACCTCCACAATTCTTGCACTCGGTAAATCATCCTGATCATCGGCGGCCGTAGGGGACAGATTTGAAATCTGTCCCCGTTCTCCCTCTGCACGCGATAAGGCCCCTTTTCGTTCCCGGATCTTCTCCTTGTGCTTCTTCAATTGTCTCTCGATCTTGATGATTGCGTTGTCGATCGCCAAAGGCATGTCTTTTTCTTCTTCCTTGGCGTTAATTTTCAGACCGTCCGACGCAAACTTTACTTCAGCCACATTCCTGAATTTCTCAACAGAAAGTACAACTTGAACTTCCATGGGATTATCAACATATTTTTTCAATTTTTGCAGTCTTTCGGCGACATAGTTCTTCAGCCAAACTTCCCCATCTGCATTTCTGAAAGTAACAGAAATCGTCATTCTTATGACCTCCCTATTTAATATACAGAAGATTAACGAACTCGAAAAAATTCATAACATTATGCTGCAGGCAACCTTATGGGTAAATGTCTTAAAAATATTTTTTTCTCCGTGAGGAAGGCAGGATGCGCATCATTTCCCGATATTTGGCTACTGTACGACGCGCAATATCTATCCCGGCCGCTTCGAGACGCTCCACAATCTCCTGATCGCTGAAAGGATGCATAGGCTCTTCGCCGGCAATAATCTTCTTGATTGCATCTTTGACGCTCTTGGAAGCAATAGCATCGCCATCCGTTTTGTGGATACTGCTGCTGAAAAAGTACTTTAATTCAAAAACACCGCGCGGCGTATGGATATACTTATTGGTTACTACCCGGCTGATCGTCGACTCATGCATCTCCACATCGTCAGCGATATCCCTGAGCACAAGCGGTTTTAAATGCTTGATGCCCGCATCAAAAAAATCCCTCTGGAACTTGACAAGACTTTCCGCCACCTTATAAATCGTCTTTTGCCGTTGCAGGATGCTTTTTATGAGCCAGCTGGCCGACTGGGCCCTTTCCCGCAGATAGCGCTTATTGCTTTCACCGCTACCCTTCTCATCGCCGGCGGCCATAATTTCCCGATAGTAATTGCTAATCCGCAATCTTGGCACACCGTCTTCATTGAGAACGACCTTGTATTCATCGCCTACCTTGAATACATAAACGTCGGGTATGATACTTTGCGCTTTCTCATCGCTATAAATACTTCCCGGCTTAGGGTCCATATGCGTAATCACCATAACTGCCTGAACTACGTCATCCAGACTGACTTTCAGTCGCTTGGCAATAAGGTTGTAGTCTTTTCTCTCCAATTCATGGAGATGATCCCGAATAATGGCCAGCACCAGTTCCCGCTCCGGTACGTCCAGCATTTTGCCCTGAATTAACAGGCATTCTCTGAGATCACGGGCGCCCACACCGGGGGGGTCAAACTCCTGTACCCGCCTCAGTACATCCTCAAATACTTCAACCGCCACCTTCTCCTGCGCCGTCATTTCTTCCAGGCTGGCCCTGAGATAGCCATCTTGATCAATGTTGCCGATTATCTGCTCGCCCACCCTCATTTCCAATTCAGTAAAAGGGGAAAGCTTGAGCTGCCACATCAAATGGTCCAGTAGGGAAGGCTTCGTACTCAGAAGATTATCCAGTGTCGGGGCTTCACTATCCCGGTAATCATGAACCTGACCGGCCGGCCGGTAGTCTTCCAGATAGCCGTTCCAGTCGAATTCCTCCTTACCGTCGCCTTCTCCGGTAAGTTCCTCAGTCCGATCGACATGCCCCAACTCTTCCCGTTCCAGTAGGAGTGCTTCCTCACGCTCAAACTCCTTCTCCGGCTCGGCATTTTCTTCGACGGGCACCTCTTCCAAAAGTGGGTTTTCTTCCATCTCCTGGTTGACTACTTCCATCATTTCCAATCGTGAAAGCTGAAGCAGCTTAATCGCCTGCTGAAGCTGGGGTGTCATGATCAGCTGTTGGCTTAGCTTGAGATTTTGTTTGAGTTCAAAGGCCATTGTTGTCTAAGTAACCTTATTTAAGGTGAAACTTTCTCCAAAATAAATCCTTTTCGCCTCTTCAAAATGGGCAATTTCTTCCGGCGTCCCGCCAATCAGAACCTTGCCCTCATTCACTATATAGGCCCGGTCGCATACCGAAAGCGTCTCCCTCACATTGTGATCGGAAATGATAATGCCTATGCCTTTTGCTTTCAGCTTGCAGATAATCTTCTGAATTTCCGCCACCGCCAGAGGATCAATACCGGCGAAAGGTTCGTCAAGCAGCATATACTTAGGCGACGTTACCAGCGCCCGCGTAATTTCGACCCTTCTTCTCTCACCTCCCGAAAGTGAATGGGCATTATTGTGGGCCAGAGCTGTGATGTCCAACTCCTTTAAAAGTTCCTCGAGGCGTCTTTGCTTCTCTTCTTCATCAATCTTCAAGACTTCCAGAATCGCCAGGATATTTTCTTCCACCGTCATGTTTCTGAATATCGATGCTTCCTGGGGCAAATAATTCAACCCTTTCCGGGCACGGATATACATAGGGCAGTCCGTGATATCTTCCCCATCCAGGTATATATGGCCGCCATCCGGTTTGATCAAACCGACAACCATATAAAAAGTTGTCGTTTTACCGGCGCCGTTCGGTCCCAGCAGCCCAACCACCTCACCCGGTTCAATATCCAGGGAAATACCGTTGACTACCCTTCTGCCGCCATAATTTTTGACCAATTCCGCTGCCGATAGGTTTCCCATGTCCTACTTCTGTTCTTCTTTCTTCTCGACGGGATAAATCGTTGCCTTCACCCTCTTATTATCGCTGCCTTCAACAACTCCCCTGTTTTCATGAAGAAATACCTCAATTTTTTCTCCGCGCACTATGTTGCTGCCCTGTTGCATCACCGCATTGCCCGTCATCACGATTTTTTGAACGTCATGATAGTAAATGGCCTGTTCGCCTGTCACGACACGGTCGCCTTCGGTGACCGATACGTGCCCTCTGGCTTCCAGTTTTTCCAGGTCTCCCGCCTTGCCGATCTTCCGTAAACCATCCGGCCCTGCCTCCCGGCCGTCCCTTTTGTAATAAATATAAATCTTTTCCGCCTTTATTACCCTTTCCCCCTGAGTAGCGACGGCATGGCCGGAAAAGAGGACCATTTTTTTTTCGTCATAGGCTTCCAGCCGGTCGGCACTAATCTCAATGGGGCGACTGCTGTCAGCCAGGGATTTCCGGCCCGGGTCCGCAGCGCCAGCACAAACAGCCGGCACCCGGTGAAAAAAACCCAGCCCGACGATGATAATTATTAAGATGCAAACGCGGCCTTTCATTTAACCCCCATCTTACTGAATCCTGGCATGCACCTCGGAGAGCAGAATAAAAACCCTGTCTTTGAGAGAAAAGGACATGCCCGTCCCCTGGATCATTATTCTCGGGGTTTCCATCACAACCGACCCCGCCGTGTGCAACCGCTGCTCTGCCCCGTCGTACTGCAAATCATCGGTAATGAACTGTTCTCCACTCTCCGAAAAAAATATGACTTTCCCGAAGAGTTTCATGTCCTTGGTAACGGTATCGAATTGCCCTTTATCTCCTGCCAGTTCGATAATTCTGCCATTCGGCGAAAAGAGCTTCACTCCCACCGCTTCAAAAAGGACCTGATTTTCCTTTTTCAGGTAACTGGCTTTTTTCGCCCTTATTTCCCATTTCGTACCATCATTCTCCACTTCCCGGTAATGAACATTCCTTACCTCGAGATCTGCCCGATCTGACATGATTTTTAACATGGATTCAGGGGAGAAGGGGAAGAATATTCTAATGAAGAGTAATGCTGCCACCACTATAACGACTACGGCGGCGACGCCGGCCATAATCAAAGTTCTCTTAGGGAACCCCATAAAACTATCACGAGTCCATCTGCTGAGCAACTCTTCTTCCGCACCCCGATAAGCGGGATGAGCGCGTTTACGACATCTTTATCAGGTAAAAAGAGCTGAACATATTTTCTAACTTGCCAACTAGCAGTTTTTATATCACCGGCTAGCGGATATGTAAAGCCTAATCCATTCCCTCATAATTCATACTTGGCCGCTATCTCTGCCCAATGTCCCTGGACCCGCAGGATGATCTCGCATACCTCTCGAACCGCGCCTCGGCCGCCGTTCCTTTCGGTAATGTAATCAACCAGCTTCTTCACATCTTCAGCCGCATCGGCCACGGTAGCGGAAAAACCCACCCTTCTCAAGACGGAAGCATCCACTATATCGTCACCCACGAAAGCCGTCGCTGAAGAAAGGATATTTCTCTTTCTCAGGATTTCATTGTAGACATCCAGTTTATTCTTAGCACCCTGGTGGACATCAGCGATGCCGAGATCCAACGCCCGATGGAGGACGGCCTGTGAAGTCCTGCCCGTCAGCAGGACCACATCGATCCCGTATCTCATCAACATTTTCAATCCATGGCCGTCGCGAACGTCAAAACGCTTGATTTGCCGGCCCTCATCGTCAAAGACTATGCCGCCATCCGTCAGAACACCATCCACATCGAGAATCAGACACTTTACGGCCTTGATCTTATGATGCAATTCCTCTGTAAATGCTTTCATATTTCCCTCGTATCAGTCACTTTCTTAACCACCCCGTCGATGGCCTTCAGGGTAGCCAGCAGACCTCCGAGCGAAGACAGGTATAATGAATTAGGCCCATCGCAAAGGGCCAGCTCCGGATCGGGATGAACTTCTAAGAAGATGCCGTCCACACCGGCCGCCACCGCCGCCCGGCACAAATAGGGAGCCATTTCCCGCTGCCCGCCGGAAGACGTTCCGGCGCCGCCGGGAAGTTGCACACTATGCGTGCCGTCGAAAACTACCGGATAGCCCATTTGCCTGATGATAGGCAGGGAACGGAAATCCACTACCAGGTTATTGTAGCCGAAAGAGGTGCCTCTTTCCGTGATCATGATGTTGTGATTTCCGGCCGCCTCCGCCTTTTTGATAACATTGCCCGCCTCCCAGGGAGACAGGAACTGTCCTTTCTTGATATTGACGATGCGGGCCCGGCTGGCAATCTGGAATACAAAGTCCGTTTGACGGCAGAGGAATGCGGGCACCTGCACCACATCGAGAACGGCACAGGCCGCCTCTATCTCTTCAAAACGATGCACATCGGAAAGAACGGGTATCTGCAATTCCTCTTTTATCCTGGCCAGGATGGCCAATCCCTCCCGGCAGCCCGGTCCGCGAAAGGAAGAAAACGAGCTCCGGTTTGCTTTATCATAGGAAGCCTTGAAAATAAAAGGGATGTCGAGACTGCGGGCGATATTCTTCAGGAATAGGGCAATTTCCCTTGTTTTCTGCTCATCCTCAATAACACAGGGTCCGGCGATCAGCACGAAGGGTGCCCCGCCACCGATACCATAATCATCCAAAAGGATCTTTTTCACTTCCAACCCCTTCACTGTTTTAGTTTCTGCTCCAGCATCCTGATCCTCATCTGCGGTATTTTTGTTTTGGCCTTTTTCGCTTCGGGATTTAACTGATAGGCCTTTTCATAAGCCCGAAAGGCCTCGGCATACATTTGCTTGCTTTCATAGGCGGCACCCAAATCCTGATACACCTCATCGCCATCCGGGTCATAACGCAAGGAAATCTTGTAGTATTCGATTTCCCGGTCCCTGTCGCCCCGCAGGCCGTAAATATGTCCGATGTTGTAATAGGCCGCTGCTCCCCGGGGATCAAGCTCGGTTATCCTTTTATAACTTCTCAGGGCATTATCCCATTGCTTTTCTTTCAAGTAGTATTCGGCCAGGGTATTGAGCACTTCCACCGTGGGGTGCAGGGCGGCATACTTTTCATAAGCCCCGATCGCTTCTTTGGTCCTGCCCGATTGCTCGTAGGCCTGGGCAAGATTATAATGCAGTTGCGGCTCCCTGGCCCCGCTCTTAATCGCCCTTTCATAATTCTCTGCCGCCTGCTTATATCTTTTCAGGGCCCCGTAAGCCATGCCCAAGTTGGCATAATTGACTGCCTTGGACGGTGAAATTTTAATGATCCTTTCATAGCGGCCGACGGCCTGCTCAAATCTTTTTGCCCTCATGTCCATCGACGCCAGTCGTTGCTGCGCATCCAGGTCATCCGGCTTCAGGGAAAGAACTTTTTGATACTCCGCATAGGCGTCCTGCTCCCTTTTACCCTTCTCATAGGCTACTGCCAGATTGAAATGGACAATGGGGTCCTTAGGGTTAATGGCGATCGATTTTTTGTAACTTTCCACCTCTTCCTTCCATAACTCCTTCGCGCCGTAGGCAAGGCCGAGGTTGGCCCAGAGCGAAGCGGTGCGGGGCTGGCTCTTGATAACCTCCGTATACCATTTGATGGCCTCGTCATAATTGGCGGCCTTAAACGCCGCTCCGGCCAGGGCCACCATGGCATGCAAGGCATTGGGCACCTTCGACAGGACCGCCCGGTATTGCTCGATGGCCTCGGCAAGCCGCGCCGTCTTTTCATAAGCTTCACCAAGCTTGAAGCGTGCCAGCGGGTTATCCGGATTCAATTGCAGGGCTTCCCGGAAATTGGCGACCGCTTTGTCCCATTGCGCCAGCTCACCATAGGCCAGGGCGATGTTCATGTAAGCCGTTGCATCACGGGGATTGACCCTTAATATCTGCCGGCCGGCTTCTATCACCTGCGGATATTCCTTGAGCGCCAGGTAACACTTGGAAAGTTCCAACCAGGCATTTACGTCATCAGGTTCAATCTCCAGCGCCTGACGGTAGGGGGTGATTGCCGCCGCCGGCTGACCGGACTTGACGTAAACTCCCGCCAGCATCTTGAGGACGCCGATGTCTTTGTTATTCATGGCGATAGCGCGTTTTAGGTATTCTATCTGCAACCGGCGGTTTTCCGTACTGCGGGCATACCTCAGCCAATCCTGCGGCAAGATGTTTACTTTGATCGGCAGGACGGCGATCGCCTCTCCGCGGTACAGGACCTTGATCCGGTACGGCTCCGGCTTTACCCCGGGCTTATCCTTCTCCTTTAGCACAATGTGGTCGATCAGCTCGATTCCCTTCAACAAGACCCTGTAGTCATTCGTGGTTCCTATCCCTTCCACGTCAATGCCGATGCCGCGGCTGAAAATGACATCCGACGAAACCGCTTTAATAACGAATTCGTCCTTGTAGGAAAGCTCCAGGGTATCACCCGCCTGCAAGAGAAATCCCTTGCCGTTTTTCTCCATATCCAGATGGTAAAAGTGCGGTGGTTCACCAAAGAGGAGAAAGGACAAAGTATTCTGAACCCGCTCCACACCTGACAAAAGGGATGGAAATTTATCCGGAAAAACCGCGACGGCGGCCGACAAAACCAGCACCAGCAACGCCACCGGCAATAGGAACCAAACGTACCGGCTCCCTCGCGGTTTCTTGTCCTTGTAAGAGCTTTGCACCATATATTTTATCCCCTGGGATGGTATTGGCGATGAATTTCTTTTAACCTTTCACGGGTGATATGGGTATATATCTGAGTGGTCGATATGTCGGCATGCCCAAGCATCATTTGCACGGAACGCAGATCAGCCCCGCCCTCCAGAAGATGGGAGGCGAAAGAGTGCCGGAAGGTGTGCGGATGAACTTTATCCTCCAATCCCGCCGCGGCGGCATATTTCTTCACCAGTTTCCACAGTCCCTGACGGGTGAACCTGGCGCCGGACTTGTTCAGAAACAGGAACTCGCAAGGCCTCTTTTTCAGAAACGCCGGCCTTACCTCCTGGACATAGCGGAACAGTCCATCATAGGCTACCTTGCCGATCGGCACCACCCTTTCCTTATTCCCTTTGCCCATAGCGAGCAGGTATCCAACCTGCCAATTGATACTCCCCACTGTCAGGTCGACCAACTCCGAAACGCGCAACCCGGTAGCATAAAGCAGTTCCAGTATTACCCGGTCCCTAAGACCACTTTTGGTAGTCTCACCGGGCTGACTCAAAATCAGGTCCATTTCCTTCCGACTCACGGCATCGGGCAGGCGCAACCCCACCTTGGCCAATTCGATATTGGCCAAGGGACTCTGATCGATGATCTTTTCCCGCAAAAGGAATTTATAAAATCCCCTGATCGCCGCCAGCCCCCGGTTGAGTGAATTAGCGGACAGTCCCTCGCCTCTCCTGGCCACCAGATAGTCAATTATCTCAGTTGGCCCAATGTCGCCGATGGATTTGATGCCTTTACGGTCCATGAAAGCCGTAAAAAATTGCAGGTCGCGGCTATAGGCATCCATCGTATTTGCCGCGGCGCCCTTTTCCACGACCAGGAAATTCAGATATTGATCAAGCAAGTTATGCATTCTTGTTCATCGCCGGTTTTGTCTGGCCTGATGCAGCCGTAGCGCCTGGGACAGGAAAACCTCCATTTTGGCCCTTATGACCTGCGGAAAAGGATTGCCGTCACTTTCAATCGCCAGGAAGGGAAGCTCATAGATGTTTTCCTTCAGATGCCGTGACACCCCCCTGCCCCTGCCGGCCATCAATTGCCAACCCTGCCCCATCTCCTTCGATAAGATGGCTTCGGACAAACGATTGGGCATACAGCCAAAAGGACCGATGGCAATCACACCGCAATAATGCCGCGGCACTTCAGTGATGGCGCTGCCCACTGTCAGGATGGCTTCCCCGGTGAGTTGAGGGTTGATCAGATCGGCAGCGCTCCTGATCATGTGCGGTACGTTGTCCTGGTGAAAAGGCAAAAGACCGGAACGGGCAACGATCCCCTTATAGGCCCGCTCGTATCCTTGCATCCACAGTGATTTCAAAAGCAATGCCGGCCGTTCCCGAGCCGTCGGCTGGCATCCTGCCAGACCATTACTATAGCAGTAATCAGTATAATAGACCCATTCCATGACCCCGGCCGTTTTTACGGCCAATCCCTCAGCTGCCAGTTTTTCCACGAGGAATTGGCGCGACAGGTCATCATGACGGACAAATATTTCCCCCGTCAGCATAACTACCGGCACTTCCGACCAGGGTTTGATACCCGCGATGCCCTGAAGGACCCCAGCTGTCTTCCTGAGCGCGGCCTGCAAGTTTCTGAAATCCGGCGCTTCCGCCAGAACCTGCATGATCTTCTCCCATTCACACCAGTAAAGGCGCAGGGCCTCATTCTTATCGGCGGCATTGGTCAGCAGGAGAGAATAGAGATCCTGAAAGATATCGGCAATGATGGTGCTCGACCAGAGCTTCAGGAAAAAATCTTTTCCGCCTAAATCCCGATAGCCGTTCTCTGCCTGCAGGGAAAAAAGGGCCACATCTTCAATGCCCAGTTGTCCAATCATGTGACGGATGAAATATGAATATTGCCCAAAACGGCAGGGTCCGGACGCCGTAGGCATGAAATAGAGCAACAAATCGCCATTTTTGCTGCCCTCCTGCAGATACTTGAGCAGGGCGCCCAGTGTGAGCAGGAGCGGAAGGCATTCTTTGCAGCTCGTATTGCTCCGCCCCAATTTCAGCGTTTCCTCATCCGCCGGGGGCAGGGCTGTGGCCCTGATGCCGGCATTGCGAAAAACAGCCGCCACCGCCTTATTGCCCATCTTGCCCATGGAAGGGATCAGAACATTTATGCTCGGGTCGTACAGAGCGCGCTTCCGGCCTCGGGAATCGCAATAAACGTGTTCCAGGTTATCGAAGCTGGCCGGGAGAAAACCAGGGTTGGCGCGAACCGACAATGCCTTCCCCTGACGATCCAGTTCCCGGTAATTATTAATTATATCCAGAAAGGCCTCAATTCTCGTCTCCAGGCCTGCATCAGCAACATGGCTGTCCAACTCCAGGATAAGGAAAGGTTTCTTACCCATGGTATGACGAAAATACTCCAGCAGGAAAGAATCGGGACCACAGGAAAAGTTAGTGATGTAACAGGGAAACAGTTGCGGGTGGCGGGCTATGAACCGGGAGCTTTTGAGAATCATCCGGCCGGCGGCCCAGTACATCTCTTCGGAAACCTCTTCGCTCGCATAGGGCAGAAAGGCAAAGGGCAGCACGGGCACCCCGCGCGAGGCTATTTTCTGCGGAATCCCCTTGTTCGCCTCAGCAACAAAGGAGTTATAGGACCTCCCTACGACAACGATGGCAATGCGCGACCGATCTTGTTCCAGTTTCTGCAAGACCCGGGAACAGTTTATTTTCATTTCGTCGGCGAAGGCCTCCTGGGTTCTCCTGGCCTCCTCATAAGCTGCCAGCGCTTTCCGGCGCCCCACCCCAAGCACTTTCACGGACCGGGCCAGGGATTCCGCCGCGCGTTTATGATCACCGGAAAAGTCCAGCACCGGCTTAAGGATTCGGCCTTGTTTCTGCAGCCCCGCCATGATCTCGTTTTCTTTAAAAGCGGTGGCCAGAAAATATGGTTCCCCTTGTGAAAAGGGACAAGTCGTGCCCGGACGGTCGTCACCTTCCGGACTGAGCCCTTTCAGATGGGGTAAAAAGAGATAGTCCGGTCTTTTATTCAAGAGGTTCAGGAAAAAACCATGAGCTATTTCCGCTGGATAACAAAAAGCGGCCCCTCGATAATCAACGCCTTCCGCATCCATTGCCGTCGGCAATTGCACTTTAAACCCCAATTGATGGAAAAAGTGGCGGTAAAGGGGATAATAGGTATTGACAAAGAAAGATTTGTTGACCCCCACCGTCAATTTCCGCTGGCCGCTCTGCGTTCCCTCACCGGGCAGATCCTCCGGGAAAACCAGCTTTTCATATTTCTTGACCAGGTCGAGTTTATCGGCATCCACATCGATCTGGGAGCGTACGTTGTACCAGCGGTTGCAGGCGCCGCCGAAAGGATGAGTCTTTCCCTCAACACGGATCCTCGCAATCTCGCATTTGCGGTCGCAACCGCTCTTGCCGCCATCGCAAAGAAATGGCTGGCGTTGTTCGAAAGTCCTTTCTTTAAGTGTCCGGAGGGAAAATGCCTGCTCCGTCAATGTGCCTATTTTCAGACGCCGTTTTACCTCCAGGGCGACGCCGAAGGCGCCCACCAGACCAGGCTCGGGAGGAACGACAATGCTTTTCCCCGTCAAGGCCGCCATCGCCATGGGCACCGCCCGATTGTAACAGACCCCTCCCTGCATGAAGACCTTACGCCCCACGGGCCTGTTTCCTTTGACCCGGTTGTTATAGTTCATGCAGATGGAGTATACCAGACCGGCCACGATATCTTCTTTCGTCAAACCTTCCTGAAAGGCGTTTTTGATATCGCTGCTGATGAAGGCCGAACATTGATCGTTGAAATTGGGCGGTCTCTGCCCTTTCATTGCCAGCGGACCGATGGCGTCCATTCCAATGTCCATGGCCTCCCGGGCCACTTCCTCAAGAAAAGAGCCCGTACCGGCGCTGCAGGCATCGTTCATGGCATAATCGGAAGGCATTCCCTGGTGCACATAGGTGTATTTGGCATCCTGCCCGCCGATCTCAAAAATTGTGTCTACCTCGGCGTCAAAAAAAAGCGCCCCCGTGGCATGGGCGATGATCTCATTGACAACACCATCCGTCATTGCATAAAGGCCGGCTATCTGCCTGCCTGAACCAGTGACGCCCACCCCGCGAATGGCTATCTTGTCCGCCAGGTTTCCCAATTGCTCGTGCAGCGAGGAGAAGCAGGCGCGGGAAGCCTCTACAGGATTGCCGTTGGTCCGCAAGTAAATGGAATTAAGGATTTTGTCATCGGCCATTCTCACCAGTACCGCCTTGGTAGTCGTGGAACCCACGTCCAACCCCAAGAGGCAATGATCGCCGGCACGGGCCTCACCTCTTTCCAATTCCTTGAATTCCACCCGCTCCTGAAAATCACTTAACGGCGTCAGGTAGGCAAAGCTATGCCCGACATCTTTAAAGATCTTCCTATCCAAGGTAACAGGCATTGTCTCATTTTGCAGGGCCCAGACAGCCGCCCCCAGGGCCTCAAAATAGGGTGCTTCCCGGGGCACCCGCAATTCCTCTATTTTCCCCTTCAGGTAATCAATCACAACCTGATTCCGCGCCAAACCGCCGATGAGCATTATCCTCCGGCTGCCGGGAGTCTGCCTGATAACTTCCAGGATTTTGCCCGCAATCATCTCGCACAGACCTGATACTATCCGCCCTTTGGGAATGCCTTTATTCGAGGCGTGCGTGCAATCGCTTTTACAGAAAACGCTGCAGCGCCCCGATACACGGTAAGGGCTCTCCTCGCGGGCAAACGACATCGCTTCGTCGAGCGACAGATCGATACGGCGCAACTGCTGCAAGAAAAATTCACCTGTCCCGGAGGCGCATTTGTTGCCTGTCTTGACGGCGCATATCCGTCCGTCTTTGCCCAATATGTAAACCAGGAAATTTTCGCCGCCCGCGCTGACCACCGCATCAATTCCGCTCCCCGAGCCGTTCAGGTGATGAAGGGCATACTCTACCGCGTCCGGCTCCGATATGGTCGAAAGCTTCACTGCCTGCCGCAGCGTCCTGCCCGTCACGGCCACCTTCGAATCCTGGTCAAGAGGAATGTCACCCAGCACCTGTAAGATGGCTGCACGCGGATTTCCATTGTGAGCTATACTGATCAGTGGTTTGGTTTCGATACGGCCGGAAGGGGACATTTCCGCTTCCACGGCTGATAAGGTTGAGGCGCCGATACAAATACCGAGACTCTTCATGGGAACAATTACCTTAAATAAATTATATCTTTTGAAACATTAGCATACTATAATCCGCGCCGGAAGGCTATATTTTTCCAATTTATTAATTTAATGAGGAGGGTGGGGCCATGAAAATGTTTCTGGTTATCTATTCCCGGGGGGTGGATGAAGATGTCGTGAAGACATTTAAAGAAGCAGGCATCCCGGGTTACACAAAAATGGAAGAAGTTTGCGGAGAAGGAAGGGAAACGGAACCAAAGCTGGGAACCCATATCTGGCCGGGGATGAACAATATCCTTTTTGTGGTTCTGGAGGACGACAAGGTCGCGGAGGCAAAAGAGGTGATAATGACGCTTAAGCGGGAAAATCCCCGGGCGGGGATAAAGAGTTTTCTCCTCCCGCTGGAAGACGTTATATAAATTACCGGGCGGCCAATGCCCCTTCATAAACCGCCATTATTCCGGCGGCCGCCTTTTCCCATTTGATCCCTTCCAGCTCCTTACGGGCGCCGGCACGCATTTCCTGCCCCAGGGGCGGATGTCTCAAGAGAGCTATTATCTTATCCGCCAGTTCCCTTACATTCCAGAAGTCAACCTTCAGGGCATGATGCAGAATCTCTGAAACACCGGATTGTTTGGCAATAATCACAGGGATATCGTAATGCATGGCCTCCAGGGGAGAAATGCCGAAGGGCTCGGAGACGCTGGGCATAACGTAGATATCGCTCATGGCGAACATTCGCTCTACTTCCCTGCCACTCAGGAAGCCGGTAAAATGAATCCTGGCCCCCCTGCGGTATGCCGCCACTTTTTCGATCATCTCCGGCAACAGGTCGCCCGTTCCCGCCAGGACGAAACGCACTTCAGGCATCACTTGCAGGACCAGGTCCGCCGCTTCCAGAAAATAAGCCGGCCCTTTTTGAAGGGTAACCCGGCCCAAAAAGAGAACAATCTTTTCGTTTCCCTTCTTTACAAAACCGGCGCTTAAATCGTATTCCCTCGGGGCAACGGCGTTGTGCACCACGGTGACTTTCTCGGGCGGCACGCCGTAGTCCCGGACAATCCTTGCCTTGGTATAATGGCTGACGGCAATCACATGATCCGCCGCTTCCATTCCCAGTTTTTCCATATCATAAATTAATTTATCACCCTTTTCACCGCTACGGTCGGATTCCAGCGCATGGGCATGATAAATAAAGGGTTTATCGCTTATCTTCCGGGCGTTCAGGCAGGCCGGGACGGTCATCCAGTCGTGGCCGTGAATGATGTCGAAATTTTCCTGCTCCGCGACATGTCCGGCCGCCCGACCGTAACGGCAGACCTCGGCAAAGAGATCGGAACCGTAAATGGCGGATATTTTTGATAAATGATTAGGTAAGCTATTAAGATGAAATTCGGCTCGTTGATCCTGATACTGGTTTTCCTTCAAATAGGGACAAAGCGGAGAATCAACCGTCCTGATCCGCAATTGTTCCCACAATTTTCCTCCCCAGACCGCCGCCTCATTCCCGGGGGAAAATGGAACCTCGGCGGTGGAAAGGAACTTCACCGGAAAATCATTGGTCGGCTCCTCAATTCTTGCCGGCAATACAAAAATGATCTCCTGCTTCATTTCCGCCAGGGCACGGGTAATGCCGAAACAGGCCGTGCCCAGACCGCCGCTTATCCGGGGGGGGAACTCCCAGCCAAACATCAGGATGCGCACCGTGCCCCCATTTCTCCGGAAATGTTATTGCCTGTGAGTCAAATTCCAGCGCCAGGATTCAGAATATCTGGTTATTATTCCGGCTCCCAGAATCCAACTATTTTTTCTGTTTCCTGTCAAGGCGGAATTAAGGAAAATATCATTGAAGGTTTCGCCGGCCGCTGCGAAAGCTCAAGCCAGCGGCAGGCCTCCGTTTAGTCGTTCGTAAGCGTCAACATAGCGAGCCACCATCAACTCCATATCATGTTGCTGCCGGGTTTCCTTCATGATGCGCCTTATTTGCCTTTCGCGCACTTCGATGGGACGCCTGTGAAACTGAACAGTTTGCTCCAGTCCGTACCAAAGTCCCCCCGGATCATAGTCCTTGAAAAGAAAACCGTTCCCGGCATCACGCACGGCGCCGTCCTCGGCCAGTGTCAGTTCATGAATCTTGTCGTGATATCCTCCCGTATCACGGTTCGTCGATGTGGCTCCGTAGAGGTTGCCAACCTGATCGATCTGGCCGCAAGGCTCGTAGAGGGAGGCACCAAATACGTCGTTGGCGGCAGCAAAGCCCAGCATGGACAGGGACTCATCAAAACGTTGATAGGCAATTTTGCCGCTGGAAGACCAGGCTATCCGGCCGCAGATTTCTTCATGGTTGCGATCACTGCCCACACCGTTACCGATGATGGCTATCTGGACGTCCCCATGGGCGATCACAAACCTATGGGCAATATGTTCCAGCAGTTCGATGCCCTTCTGGGTCGGATCGAGACGCGAGGGCCAGTAAAGCAGGATGGCTTCCGGGTTGACAAGGAGACCCGTTCGCTTCTGAAATTCAACCAGGTTTTCCCGTTTCGCCTTGACGATGTCATCGTCGGGACCATACTGTCGCACCAGGGTTCGGCACTGTTCCGGGTACATGCTGCGGGCCGGGGCATTGAGAATCGTGAGGACGGAGCCGTGGTCGTACTTGATGCGCACTTCCCGGCGGACACTGGGTGGCACGAAGCCATGGTCGGCAAAATGGTTATCAACGATTTCCCGGAGAAACCGTCGGCCCACAAAGCTGACCATGCTGGCGTTCTTGATGGCCGTAGCCTGGCAATCAACAGTGGCGGTTCCCTGATTCTCAGACAAATAAAGATAATCCCGCAATGTCCCCGTATTGGCGCCAAAATACATTCCCTCGGGAACGTGCCCGGTATGCACGTTATGCAACGTATGCAGTACCGGACAATCCCGCAGCTTGGCATAAGCGGTAATTATGCCTCCCGCCATCCAGTCATGGCTGTGAATGATCAGCCGTCCGCCATTCTTAGCACGCAGACCGGCAATAACATGATTGACCACAGCCTTCTGAAACTCGGCCGCATTAAGAATGGGATTTCCTCCGTAGGCGCTGGGGAGCTCGTCAAAAATTGCCGAAGTCACCAAATGGATCCGCTCCGGATCAATGGTATGGTGGATTTTGTACCACTGATTCTCATCGAGGTTGCTTTCCTTTTGAAACCTTCGCTTCAGATTGAGCGTCGCCAAATGGCATTCGATGCCCCTGCCGGAAAGTCCCTCGCAGAGGGCGGCAATGACGTCACCCAGACCGCCGCATTTCCCGGATATGAAACGGGCCAGCGGCCCCATCTCATCGGGCAGCCGCCCCGTTTCCGGCGCAATCAGCAGGACGGCCGTCTTCTTGTGATTATTCAGTATTATTTCAGGCGCCATGCATTTCTCCGCTTCCTTGATCGACCAAGAGCCTATGAGGCGATAATAATTTTATGCTGAACGCTGGCAGCGTTTTGTTTGCCAGCGTTGGGTTCAATCATGCGATGTTTAGTTTTAGATACTCCAGTGGAGGAATACAATGATCATTAATAGTAGGTATAATGACAGCCGGAATCTACGAGTCCAGTGTGGCAAGATAAGATCGCAGATTCGTGCTTTTGTTCTTAATACCAAATTTCAAGCGCAGATTTTTTCTGTGAAAATCCACTGCCGTCGCAGAGATATTGAGAAGATCGGTTATTTCCTTGGTCGTCTTCCCTTCTTTCACCAGCGTGGCGATCTGGATTTCCCGCGGTGTGAGGTTAAGGTAAGAAGAAGACAGGTTGCGCAGGAAAGGCGATACGATTTCATGCAGGTGATTTTCGATAATATTAAGGTGTGCGGTCTGGTTTTCGTTTAATTTCATGTGCTTTAGATCTTCAATATGGGGGAGAACAAGTTTTTTTACATTGGCCAATATCTGCTCCTCCAAAGTGAGTTTATCCTCCTCCCGGTGCCTCAACAGAACCTTTAGCGCGGTATTGGCCTCCTCCAGGCTCCGCGATTTCATCTCCAGCTCCCACTCCCTTTTTTTTAAGACCTCTTCGCCTTTCTTTCTTTCCGTGATGTCCAGCAGGGACATCACGGCGGTGGGCGTATCCGGGATAGCGGCGATATTAGCAAAAACATGCCTGATTTCTTGATCCTTGCTGGAAAGCCGGAATTCGTAGCCCTGAGAGGTTTTTTTGGCATTTCGTTGCCACTTGAAACCTTTTGCTTTAGCCAGGTCGTCGGCAAACACGAATTCCATCCAGCTCTTTTTACCTTCCAGTTCCTTGCTGGAATATCCGGAAAGTCGTTCGAACTGCCGGTTCACCAGAATAATCGTGGCATTGTCATCAATTATCAGCGTTGCCGTACCCGTATTTTCGAATATCGTCCTGTATCTGGCTTCCGATTCATGCAAGGCGCCTTCAATTCTTTTCTTTTCCTCCCTTTCATGTGCTTCCTGCAAGGCCCGCGATACAGCCGGCGCCAAGCGCGTCAGCCGGTCCTTCAAGACATAATCCGTTGCCCCTTTTTTTAGCAGTTCGATGGCCAGTTCTTCTCCCAAAGCGCCGGAGACAAAAATAAAAGGTAAATCGGGACACTTTTCAATGGCAATTTTCAGCGCCGAAAGCCCGTCGAAGGCCGGCAATGAATAATCGGAAAGGACAATGTGAGGGTGGAACTCGTCAAGCTCCTTAACAAAAGCCGACTCAGTGTCAACACGCCGCGCCGAAAAGGTCAGGCCGGCTTCGGCAAGTTCGAATTTCATGAGTTCCGCATCCGTAGGGACATCTTCCAATATCAATACGTTCAATTCGCCCTCCATCTCCAACCTCCCGGCCATTATCGATTACAGGTCTAATTCCGATTCCAATGGATCAAAGTAACTCGTTGTGTTTATCGTCAGCCAATATTTGACAGTCTTCGCCACAAACCGGGAAAATTTTTCCGCATCCAGCGGTTTGACCAGGTAGCTGTTGACAAAGAGCGCATAGCTTTCCTGCTTATCGCAATATTCATTTGATGAGGTAAATACCACAACTGGAACATGGCGCGTCCGTTCATCGCCTTTAAGCTCTTTGAGCACCTCGAGGCCATTCACTTTCGGAAGCTTCAAATCAAGCAGTACCAACCTCGGCAGCCTGGCTCCCTTGATATGCACGCATCCCTCGCCGCCAAAGAAATATTCCAGCCCTTTGGCCCCGTCGGTTAAAGCAACGATGCTGCAATTCAGGTTATGTTCCCTTAAGGCATCAAAAATCATTTCAATGTCATGCCGGTTGTCTTCAATGAGCACCACATCCGTCAGAGGCATGTATACAACTTACTCCTTCCTCGGAAAACGCCAGATTATCATGGAATTACAAGTAATATCAGCCCCCCAAAGCGCTTCCCCGTCAACCAAGCAAGTCTTCCATTCTCTTGCCTGCTTCGTTCCAGTTGACAATATTCCAGAAATTCTCCACAAACCGGGCACGGTCATTCTTGTAATCCAGGTAATAAGCGTGCTCAAAAACATCCAGAACAAGGATAATCCTGAACATGGGATAGACGTTCACGTTATGCTTTTCGATCTGCATAATCATCGGTCTTTTGGTCAGCTTGCAATAGGTCAAAGCCGCCCAGCCTGAGCCTTCCACGCTGCCGGCTGCCAGGGTAAATTCTTTCTTGAAACGTTCGAAGCCGCCGAATTCAGCCTCTATGGCTTTGGCTAATGCCCCCGACAGGCTGCCCTGTTTTCCCGCCGGCGCCAGGTTGCCCCAGAAGAGTGAATGCAGCAAGTGGCCGCCGATATTGAAGGAAAGTTCCTTCAAAGTGGACTTTACATCGACATCGGTACTTTCCTGGCGGGCTTTATCGAGTTTTTCCAGGATACCGTTGGCACCCTTGACATAGGCCTGATGATGCTTTTCATAGTGAATCTTCAATTGCTCTTCAGAGATGTAAGGTTCCAGATCCTTATATCCGTAGGCCAGTGCTGGCAATGAATAAAATGTCTTCTCCGCCATCTTCTTTCACCTCCCGTTATTATGATCTTGCCTTCTCGCAAAATAGGTTTGCCCCGGCGCTAGCGATTATATCTTCTTTATTCCGCCATCGACTGCTGATCGCCGTCATGATATACCCGCGGCATTTCCAGGAGAGGAGCCGTAAACTGGGGCTGGTATTCGATTCGCTGTTTGTCAACCTTTAACAGGTATCCCACAAGATTCTCTATGCGATTCTCAAGCCGCTGCCAGCTCTGGTCCGTTGCATTTTCGTACATTGCTTCCTCCTTTTAATCGTTGATTATTAAATCGTTCTCCTGTCAAAACTGCATTTTCTCCTTCCTCCCGCCTGCCACCCTTCCCCTTCCCGCTGGAGAGCAATGTCTGATGATCTCAAGGGATCGCCGGGAATCTGAATTGGCAATTTTTAACAAAATGGCTGAAGCGAAGATTAAAAGCAATCATGATTAATAGTAAGATGATTAGTAGGCAATAACTACCATTAAGCATCTTGATCCGCCTCGGCCTGATCCGCTCAAGATGAAGCGGTTTAAAATGACGACCGGCCGCTCTGATAATGTCGTTTCCCCGTTGACAATGGGTTAGGGAAGAAACTTTTCTTCAATTTTAGACAGACTTTCTTGGTGGTAAAGAGAGGTATCATCAAAGTCAAATTGCCTGACCCGGCTTGACCCCTTCCCTCTCAGTCGCTCTGTTTTTTCTTGCTTGACTTTGCATTTTATACAAAAAGTGGTGACTGGTCTGGCAATTAACCTTTTTTCGGTGATCTCCTCCCCGCAGCCATCACATGTTCCGTATGTCCCCTCATCGATCCTTTGGATCGCTTCCATCATTTTCTCGATAAGCCGGCGCTCCCGGTCACGGATTATCAGCTCAAAATTCCTCTCTGATTGTATCGCTGAATAATCGATCATGTCGGAAAGCCGATCATCGGAAACGAGCATTTCCATCATTGTCTTCGCCTGGTAACCTAACAATTGAGCCATTTCATGATGAATGAGATTTCGAAAGAATTGCTGACTGTTGGCATCCATACTTTCTACCGTCCTCGCTTTCTTTAGTGTTTCAGTTCCCACTGTCTTTCTTGCTAATATAGCCATAACCTTTTGCATCATTGAACCATTTTACCATTCCTTCCGGCATTCTTGCTCCTCCTTCTTAAAATAATATTCGTGAAACCATCATACCGGTCCAAAAGCTGTTGATTACAGGTAATTGCTGGAGCAAATTACTGGATTCGCTACTATATATCAATGAGGAGAAAATAGAAGATTAATGATAGGCAAATACTACCATTTAGACTGTGACCAGGCTCTTTCGGACTAAATCTCACTTCTTTTGTCCCTTAACAATGCCCGCATCCCTTCCGGCCGGCGCGCCATATCCCCTGAGGGCGCCGCATCAATCAAGCCTAAACCTTTTTTTTTGCCGCCAGTACTTTTTTTATCCTCCCATCACCATTTGACAAACTCCTGAGAAGGGTTTAGAGTTTTACTACGTCCCGACCTTCCTCAGGGAGGCGCTTGATACTATTTTCATCAGCCCGGAGGGGGAGCGAGGGGACGCATTTAAGCCGTGCAAAATTAGCGATAGGGAGGGAATTATGAAGAGATATAAGATGTTCTTTGTGGTCATGATGGTGCTCTTGATATATCCATCACTTACCATGGCGGGAGATTTTGATTGGCTCAAGGATCTCAGCATTACGGCACAAGCCGATCCCTCAGGATTCAGAGCACAGCTCGCCACCCGTTTTCAGATTGGTGATGCAAAAATCAGCGCCGTAATAGGAAATGTTGAAAGACCGGCCGATGCTTACATGGTACTCCGGCTCGGAGAAATAGCCAACCTGCCGCCGGAATCAGTGATAGAGAAATATAAGTCCTCGAAAGGCCAGGGCTGGGGCGCACTGGCAAAAAGCCTGGGAATCAAACCCGGCTCCAAAGAGTTCCACGCCTTGAAAAACGGCCATGATCTCACTAAGTCTGATGGCGGCAAGGGTCAAGAGAAGGAAGGCAGAGGTAAGAAGGGTGGCAGACAAAAAACAAAGGGCTAACCATAAATGGGACCAGCTGTTTTTATTGGTACGCCCGGTAAGATTCGAATGTACTGTCTAAAATATAAGTTGTTGGTTTTATATAACTAATAACTGTGCATTTTAGGCTTACCGACAACTTCCCGACAAGAATCAAAAGGTAAAGTATTTGATATTGTTTACTATTGATGGTGCGCCCGGTAGGATTCGAACCTACGACCAACAGATTCGAAGTCTGCGACTCTATCCAGCTGAGCTACGGGCGCCTTTATTATGTTCTTCTATGAATAATGGGGTGAGTGAAGGGACTTGAACCCTCGGCCTCCGGGGCCACAACCCGGCACTCTAACCAACTGAGCTACACCCACCATGCAATTTCTGGTACGCCTGCAGGGATTCGAACCCGGGACCCACGGATTAGAAGTCCGTTGCTCTATCCAGCTGAGCTACAGGCGCATTCTTTATAGGCATTTATCAATATCCGCTTTGGGATCTTTTGTCAAGTTCAATTCCCGCAACTCGCCGGCGGAGCGGGAAGCCAGACAAACTCTTATCTCACATAACCGGCGATCCCATCAAATTTATACCCTTTTTTCGCAATCCCTTCGCCTTTCGGATCAATAGTGTAGAAATGGCCTCCCGTTTCCGCATTGTACCATCGATACAATTCTCGCGTATTGGTAAGCTTCGATGTTGCTATGTTCCCAATGCTGCCTTCCAGAAGGTAGTCCTTCATAGGTTTAGCAGCCGTATTCAAGATATAGGAATAATAGTGGTCGTCCGTCTTGCTGTTATACCAGCGGTAAAACTCCGTTGTACCGGGCGTACCCGGGGCAAAAAGACGAAAGGCAATCCCCTCTTTCCGGTAGCCGCCCTTCTGGAGACGGCCAGCCTCAGCCTGGGGATTGGCCGTATAGAGATAATTGTGATTCCTTACATAGCGGTAAACATCGAGAAACTTGAGCGTCTGGTCAGCTCTTATTTCGACGAATGCCTCCACCACAACATCGCCATGATCGGAAGCCAGGATGATTTGTTCGCCGTAAGAACCAGGGGTTAACTGTTGCGTATCAATTCGGACGCTGAGATAATCCATCTCTCTTGTTGTCGTGCCGGAGTTCGGGATGACGGTCATCCAACCCGGGTTTCCCCGCATCAACTCTTTGCCGTAAACTCTCACTCCCTCGACGATACTGCCGCTCTCGCCGCTTACCAGCGTTATTACATGGGGTCCATCGGGCAGGCCGGAAATTACGGGCAGCTCTTTTCGGCTGCGCTCGGGGGAGTTGAGCTGGTAAAACTGAATCATTTGCTCATCAACATAAACCGTCAATTCGCCGCCCTCAGGTCCCTGCCAGGCATACAAGTCCACGCCGGTTCCGGAAAATTTAAACCTGATTGCGCTGTTGCTGTCACCGGCAGCCGGATAACCTTCACTCTCCACCCAGATACCCGAAATGTCCAAGGTCCCCTTTAGGTGAGCAGCGGGCAAATAGATCGATCCGGTCTTAATATCATCGTTACGGAAAGATACATACTCCCCTCTCATGGGGGGGAGACCTGGCTTCTCATCGCCCGGTTTGGGCACGATTACGCGCCACTTAATGGTGTCCCGGACCTTATTCGTTATCCTAATCTGCTTGGTTGCCTGTTTTCCGGAACTCATAACGCCAAAATCAAGTCGGGGCGGCTCCACGACCAAGGGGGATTCCGGCTTGGCATCGGTAACCCGAAAGTTCAGAAACACGGTTCTCGAGCCGCCGGGGGAGATAATTCTCAGCGGTTCCCGGTACGTCCCCACCGGCAGTTCTCGGCTAAAACCGGCAACTTTGCCCCCGGCTTCGAGTTTTAGTTGAACATTATAAGATTTTCGCTTTGCACTATCGACATTTTCCGCAAGGGGGCCTCTTACTGACCTGATGGATAAGTGGAGATAATCCTGGTCAGAAGACAGCTTGCCGGCCAATCCCTGGTCCGGCAATTGCGCCCAGCCCTCTGGACCTTCCGTAAACCAGGCAATATTGCCGCCGCCGATGCTCTTTAAGGAAAACTGACCACGGGTAACTTCATCAAAATTGATATCTCCCAAGTCAATCTCCCGCGGTGCCACCGACAAAACGGCTCTGCCGGCCTCTTCCTTGGCCGTTGCCAGGGAAAAATCAAGGGAGACGCTCCCCCGGCCCTTCCCGTCCCATCCCGATGCCGGCCCGGCAGCGAAAAGCCGGAGCGGAGAGGAAAACAGGAAGACCATAATCATGACAATGGAACCTGTCTTATAAGGCCTTAACATGGGTGCTCCTTCAGTAAAATTCACTGCCGCTTTTAACGCAAAGGATCAGATAACGCAACGCCTTTTAGTAAGTTAGAAATTGTTTTCCCACAGGAAACAATTTCTAACTTACTAAACCCGGTTGCCCCGGTGCCGGTAAAATAGCTTGACACTCCTTAATCATAAGTTATATTTTGCGCGATCTTTCCGCTTATGCAAGCAGAACAAGGGTAAATGGCAGATAATAATTTAAAATATTGGCTGGCTTTAAGACGGGTCTCCGGCCTGGGAAACGTGGGTTTCCTGAACCTTTTGCATGCCTTCGGCTCCCCGGAGGAGGCCTTCGCGGCACCTCTGGATAAACTCCGGCAAACAGCTGACATCGGCCCGAAGGTGGCCAGCCGGATCAAGGCTTTCTCCGAATGGCCACAAGTAGAGAAGGAACTCGCCCTCGCCCGGGACGGAAAGGTGTCCATCATAAACTGCCGGGATCGGCTTTACCCGCAAAGTCTCTTGAACATTTATGACTTTCCGCCCTTTATTTACGTTAAGGGAACGCTCCGGGAAGACGATGTCTGCATCGCCGTTGTAGGCTCTCGCCTGGCGAGTCCCTACGGCAAATTCTCAACGGAACGGCTCTGCCGGGAACTTGCCCTCGAAGGCATCACCACCGTGAGCGGCCTGGCACGGGGCATCGACACCGCCGCCCATCGGGGCAGTCTGGCTGCGAAAGGCCGGACGATCGCGGTCCTGGGCTGCGGCATTGACGTCGTATATCCTCCGGAAAACCGTGAACTTTTCGAACAAATATGCGCCCAGGGGGCCGTAATTACTGAATTCCCCTTCGGCACACCTCCTCATGGACCTAATTTTCCTGCCCGCAACAGAATCATCAGCGGTCTGGCACTGGGGGTGGTGGTAGTGGAGGCCAATTACCGAAGCGGTTCCCTGATAACCGCCCGTGTTGCCCTGGAACAGGGACGGGAAGTTTTCGCCGTACCCGGCAGTATCGACTCCGAAGGCTCAAAGGGCACAAACAAACTGATCAAGGACGGGGCTAAACTGGTTGAAGGGGCCGGCGATATCATAGAAGAGATCCTGCCCCAGATCAGGCGAAAAAAAGCACTGTCTGCCCCCCTCCCCTCGAAGGAAAATCCATCTTCCGGTAAGACCGGTCTCCCCCGGAACGATCCTCCTGCGCCCGGCCTGGAGCTGACTGCCGAGGAAGACCGCCTGCTAAAACATATAGCCGCGGCCCCACTTCATATCGACGACCTGGTCGCCTTGACAGGCGCCAATGCCGGTGGCATTTTAAATAATCTTCTGTTGCTGGAACTGAAGGGATTAGTCCGCCAGCTGCCGGGGAAAATGTACATACGCAAGGAGTGAGAATACCGCTGATGTCCAAGAAGCTTATCATAACCGAAAAACCGTCTGTCGCCCGCGACATAGCCAAAGCCCTGGGCGGCTTCAAGGCGCGCGGCAAGGTCTTCGACCGTGATGACCTGATTGTCTGCTCAGCCGCCGGCCACCTCGTGGAGCTTTGCATGCCCGAGGATCTGGACAAGAAAAAGTATGGGTTCTGGAGGCTCGAAGCACTTCCCATCTTGCCGGAAACCTTCCAGTTAAAGCCGTCCGCAAGCGACGGCCCCCAGGGGCGATTTCGGAAGGAGAAAGAATCG
>Ga0082335_1002477_pt1 | contig 34390 bp, 29 predicted proteins | sample Subgrocontami58m_FD_72375 | JGI IMG/M metagenome (GOLD analysis project Ga0082335, IMG submission 72375) | Subsurface groundwater microbial communities from S. Glens Falls, New York, USA - GMW37 contaminated, 5.8 m (SPADES assembly) (version 2) ... | reverse complement strand
CCAGAACTGCCAGAATCAACAATGCCACGGATATGCGCAAACTGAGTGTATACATCGATTTTGTCAGCATTCCAAATATTTGTGCAAGACCAAGGTCAAAGGCATGCATGAGGTCGTTGAAGTCCTTCTTGATTATTAAAAAAGCCAACCCTCCAACCACCAGGAGTTTCAACACCGAAAAGAACAGTTTTATACATGACTTTGTTGAAAACAGCTTTCCTGCACCAGTTATAATATTGAGCTTATTAATATCAAACTTTAAAGCCTCAAAACTAAATATAAAACCTGTTTGGTAATAAGATATGGCCAATCCGATGAGCAGTAATCCGCCAAGAATTGGCAAAAGGATCTTCGCTAACCCGTAGATATGATTTATGAATACCTCTATCGCAGTGCTTTGATTAAAATCCTTGAGCGACAGATTCTCAAGGGTTAGCTTCATAATGTTATTCAGGCTATTATAGGTAATTACACCAAGAACATATATGAGCACTATGCCAGCCAATAAGACAACCGCATTATTAAGGTCAGGACTAAATGCAATATTTCCCTTATTACGCGCCGTACCTATACGCTTGCCGGTAGGTTGTTCAGTTTTTTCTGCATCAGAACTAAATGCCATTTTTTCAACCTCACATAGTTGATAATAAGGATATCATGCCTTTTTCGAAATGAAGCATATACGATTTCATTATATTGATTACAAACGGAATCGACACCATAAGTATAAAAAACCCTATAAATATTTTTATGGGAAAGGCAATTATAAACACATTGATCTCCTGTGCAACTTTCGTCATCAATCCTAACGCTACTACGGACAATAACAAAACAACTAACGCGGGAGCAGATATCTTGATGCCCATCAAAAAAAGAGATTTAAAGATATCAAGTATCTTCATAAGTGTTACCGTAGTATAGGTAAAACTTCCCAGTGGAATCATTGCGAAACTTTGTGCAGTTGTTTTAATAAACCAATGATGCCCGTTAATTAAAAGAAAGATTAAAATGGCAATCATATTATAAAATACTGAAATAATTGACTCTTCATCTCCAGTCTGTGATGTTGGATCAACAACCATGGCAGTATCAAGTCCCATTTGATTGCTTATTAAAAGACCAGCCATATTAAAGGCCGCAAAAATCATTGAAGCTGCAAACCCAACTACAGCGCCAATCGCTATCTCCTTGAGAACAATAAAGGCGTACGAAATAATATCAGAAGGCAGCATGGACTGATTTTTGTTTATGCTTGGGTATAAAATGAATGTAAACATCAAGGCAATGGCAATTCGTACAGGCATAGGAATGTGAGCATTACCGAAGACAGGGGCAAAAAAAAGCATTCCTCCAATGCGAAAAAATACAACCATAAAGAATGGTAAGTCATTTACGAAACTTATCAGATATTCCATAGGAACTTTTATTGACAGTATCTTGTTAGGTTTCCTAATAAATTTACGGTATAGGAGGTCATCATGCGCAGCATCCATGGCAAACAAAATAAAAACACCCCAAGAACTCCAAGCACTTTTGGCAAAAAAGTAATTGTTTGTTCATGTATACTTGAGATCGTCTGAAATATGCCTATCACCAAACCAACCACCATTGCAACCACCAGCATGGGTGCCATAAGGAAAAACGTTATTTGTAATAAGTCTTTACCTAGAGTGGTAACTACTTCTGTTGTCATTGCCAACTCCCATAGTAATTTTTTGTAATAGTTCAGCTACCTTAGACAGGATAAACAGGATTAACAAGATAAAAGCTACCTTATTTCATCCTGTGTTTTTCATGCCACACTTGAAATCAAAGACTGAATAATTAATTGCCAGCCGTCCACCAGAACAAAAAGAATTAATTTAAATGGCATTGAGATCATAGCCGGCGGAAGCATGAACATCCCCATGGCTGTTAGCACACAGGCTACCACCATATCAATCACAAGAAATGGAAGAAACAAAAGAAAACCCATTTGAAATGAAGTCTTAAGTTCACTCGTGATAAAGGCTGGAATTAATATGTGCATAGGAACGTCTTTCGCTGACTTCGGCCTCTCAATCTTTGCAATATTCACAAATAAGGCAATATCTTTCTCGCGGGTTTGCCTAAGCATAAATTTTTGGAATGGCACGATTCCTCTTGTTAATGCCTCATTCTGTGTAATTTCTTCTTTTAAGAACGGCTGGAGCGCTTCAGAATTGACCTGCTTCCATACGGGCGCCATCACAAAGAATGTTAGAAAGAGTGAAATACCAATGAGTATCTGATTGGGCGGAAGTGTTTGAAACGATAATGCCTTTCGCACAAAGGAAAGCACAATAATGATTCTCGTAAAGGAGGTCATCGTCAATAACAGCCCTGGTAATAAAGAAAGAGCTGTCAAGAAGAGTACAATTTTTAAGGTACTGGCTATCTCTTTAGGCTTTCCCATATTATTGATACTCATTGTCAAGTTTAGCGGACTCGCCGATTCACCAGCAGCTTCAACGATATCCATACAGCTAAACGTTATCGCCATTCCACAAACAGCCAAAATCAATAACCCTTTTCTCATATTATTATCCTTGCGCTACAATGAAAGATCATGTTCGTTCTGTATACGTACGTTTAAAGAACTTCATAAATTCACTCCCTTGAGATTCCGTATCGATTGATTCTACAATCTCTTTTTCTGTTATTTCCGCAAGCGATTGAATACGCTCATTAGTAGCGCCCACCAGCAGCAATTTCCCGGGTATTTTAATTAAATGAATATGCTTCTTTGAACCCAAAGACGCCGTATCAACGATATGGACGTATCGCTTTTTTCTATTCATACTCGTTTTAATTCCTAATTTCCTGCGTAAGAAAAATACCGTAACAACGATGATTACAATTACGATCCCTGTTGATTCCAGCACCTTAGTAATCTTCGAGAAATTAATAGGTGAAACAACTCCTATACCATCGAATTCTGTTGCAGCGCTGCCTGGTTTTTCAGCCTTTTGCGCCGGTACAATATCACAATACGCATTGTTACAGACAAATAGCAGTAAAAGCAAAAATACTATCAAACACTTATTTTTCATCTCATTTTCTCCAAAAAACTTTTTTTATTTTAAGCAAACAATGTGCCTCGTCACTTCTATTTACCACAAGATAATTTTGTTTGCGTCTGTTCATGAGATAAGTATATACACTTAAGGCATATACAATTGAACTATTTTGAATATTCCTTAACTGTCTATACGTTATTTAAGTTTCTTGATTTTTATGGAGTTTTGGAGGGCTATTTATCGTAGGCTTTTTGTACTTTTTGTGGGAATATTAAACGATTAGGAGTTTGTTATGTGAGCACGTTGCACATAAATACGCAATACTTCTAACACTATCTTTGTGCTTGGGAGGACTTTTGGACAAATGTATTATTTTGGGTTTGAATTTACGGTGCTAAATTGGGTCTAACTATATTTTACTATTTGAGGAGTTGGCTGCACGAATGAAATTCACACAGAGAAGATTTTGCAAATGATTCTGCTAAATGTATTATCCAAGATTTTTAACCAATTCTTCTGAACCGCATATATTTGTAATTTTCACTCCAAAATTTTCATCCACAACCACAACTTCCCCTTGTGCTAACAGTTTTCCCCGAACGAACAGATCGACAGGTGTTCCCGCTACCTTGTCTAATTCCACTATAGAGCCATGAGATAAGGCGAGAATATCCTTTATAAGCATATTTGTATGACCCAACTCAACCGAAACAGGCACCGAAATATCAAGAATCAGGTCTAAATTACGTCTGCCTTCACCTTTGATCCCATCGGTACCCATAGGGGTCAGCGGACTAAATCGAACTGATTGTATCTGGGATTGTGTCTCTGTACCTTCATTCATACCGATTTCTTTAATCTGTTCCATATTTTACATCTCCATAACAAATTCAAAACCAAATAAGTTATTCCGTCTAAGTCCCCCTTAAAAAAGGGGGACTTCGTCGTGAGCTCAGTCGAACGATTCAGGGGGTTGTGTTTTTTCTTGGCTATCCCCGTTTTCACGAGGACAAGTTTACAACCCCCTAGCCTCCTTTGCTAAGGGGGATTCTCTATGCCATACATCTATAACCCGCATAAATAAAATGAAAATTCCTATACGATTAAATTAACCTACTTATGACATCTGAAATGCCATCTTTTTGCCAACCACGCCTGCTTTACCATAATGTTTTGCTTTTCCCTCAAGCCTTAAGCATAAATCTTCGGTAATCTTATTGTCAAGCTTTACCACGTCTCCAACCTTGAGGTTCATAAGTTCGTTAAGCGACAATTGGGTCGCCCCAAAAACTACAGAAGTGTTTAATTCCACTTCCTTAATAACATTTTCAATAATGGCAATCTCCTTTTGTCTGTCAGTTTTCTCTAATTTTGATTTTATCATTAACATTTCCAGGCTTGTAACCGGTATGCATAGAATGACTGTCCCATTGCCAATATCTCCACTTATCGCAAAATTGATCGATATCATAAGTTCTGTAATGGGAACCAGCTGCAATGACTTTATATCCATCTCCATTTTCTCCAAACTCCATTCCAGCTTTGCCAGTTTTGACCAACATGACTTTACATCTTCCATAATATTTGATAATACAACACCTACCACGGACTCTTCAATCATGGTAAGAGGCCTTATCTTTTGTGGTATTTTCCCAGGGCCGCCCAGTCCCCGATCTACAATAGCAAGACAGTAACCCACGTCGACAGTCAAACAACCAAACCCATTGAGAGGTTTTAAATTCACAACATTTGCACACACAACGTCCGTAAAGGAATTTGCAAATACTTCATAACTGAATTCTTCAATAGCAATGAGTTCTACAACTATCGAGGACCTTAAAAAACGAGAAAGAGTAGCCCCCAGGGCTTTTGCTAGTTCTTCACTAATCTTTTGTAACCGGCGTTTTTGTTCTCTGGGAAATCTATCGGGACGTCTGAAATCATAGTGTTGAATCTTTTTTTCCTTTTTCGGCTCTACCTTTTGCCCAACTAAAACCTGTCCACCCTCTATTGCAGAGAGTAGCGCATCCACCTCTTCATTATTTAGTATAGAATTTGACATCTCTACTTACCCTTAACTCCGTTGGTTATTGAACAACAAATTCTGTAAAATACACCTGTAATACACCCTCCACCTTTAATACATCATCTACAGCATCTTTTGCTTCCTTTCTAAGGTTCTCTTGTGCTTCCAGCCCATCAATATCTTCTAATGTTTTTGAGGATAGGATAGAAATTAACCGATCTTTTATTTGTATAGATTTGGTTTCAATCAATTTTTTTACGTCACCATCTTTTGCATCTAAGTTTATCTTTGCCTTTAGATACCGCCTCCCATTGGAACCGCTCAGATTAACGACGATCGTATCCACAGGAACAATCAAGGATCCTTCCTTTTCAGCGCCTTCTTTACCCTCTTTACCCTCTTTCCCTTTTTCTTCCTTCTTTTTCGATGCTGAGGCTGGCTCTTTCTTTGTTTCTGGCTGTTTTACCGTTTGTGCCTCTGCTGTTTTTACTGCTGCTTCATTTTCTGGTATCAGTGCATCAGGCGCAACCTTTCCAGTTAAAGATGGATACACTTTCGAAACAAACAAAAATGCACATCCTACAGAAATCAAGATAACAATCCCCATCATCATAATAGTTTTGTTACCTTTTTTCTTCTCCACCGTTGGCTGCTCTGCGGCCTTGTTTTCTTCTTTCGTTACTATTTCCTCTTTTTCTGCCATATTCTTTGCCTCTATATTCTTTAAATTAGAAAGTCCCCCTTAACAAAGGGGGATTCAGGGGGTTGTGTTTTTTCCGAGCTATTTTACAACCCCCTAGCCCCCTTTTCGTTCGACTGAGCGCTCACGACGAAGTCTAAGGGGGATTTTACGCTTCACACCACCCTGTAACCCGCATAAACAAAATGAAAATCCTTATACAATTAAATTAGATAAAACCCCAGGTTATTTTAATGAAATCTTCACTAGCATATTAACATGTTAATTCATGAAGTTCTATATTTTACCTTAATTATTTTTTGACGCTTTTGAAATCGCTTCTCAATAATTTCAACTTTTCACTCAATTTGACGGCAAGGTTAGGTTCGAAAGTCTCTAAAATCCTGCCTGAGCTCTTACCATCCATCATCGTCAATAATTTAACTGCAGTCTCCTCATCCATTTCTTTTATTATCATAGCCGCTTTTTCAGGCTTCATACCTCCATAAACGGTTGCTAATCTCTTGATATTCTTAGATTCCGCTTCATCCAGTTGAATAGTTTCCTTTTTCAACGCTACCTTTTGCGTAGTTACAGAATCAAGAATCTTATTCAGTTCTAGTTTAAGAGCGCCGAGTTCTTTCCTTTCGGCGTCCATATCAGCGCGTAATGACTCGAGTGTCTTCTCCTTAAAAGCTAACAATTCATTTCTCTTCTCGTACTTACGTTTTTCCGCCTCTACTTCTTTAAGCATCTTAGCTATTTCATTAGAGGAAAGAGGTTTAAATATTGTTGTTGCGTTTTGTTTATACACAGAAGGCATCTTTGCAAGTTTTGTGGTAGCAGTACCACTATGATTCCCATCTGGATTATCATTCTTCTCTTCATCTTGTGATGCCGTCTGAGGTAATTGAGGCGTTGGTGGAGTTTTGGAACCTTTCATAAAAAGCATTCCCATTACAGAAACTCCAAAAACGACGATCCCTATTCCTGGCAGCATCATCATTTTTTTGTTTATTGGAAGCTTCATAATTACATTCTCCGGAAATTATCAATTAACTTGTTTTTTCTTATGCCCGTAATAGAACTTTGATATTGCAATCTCATCGAAATGTTTATTTTCCATCTTTAATACGTGCTCTTTATACTCTTTTTCGTGCCGCTCACGCAGTTTTTCAAGCACCTTTCTCTTTTTAAAGACATGTAACAGGTTTTCCCGCGCACATCCTACCTTTTTAGCAGTGTCCTCTGCTTTAGAGTTCTGTATGGCAATGTCACGATTCAGTTTTGAAAAATACGACTCAAATAAAACAAACATCTTAGCTTCTGCCTGTTTACTTAATTCTTTCTCCATCTCAGATTGCTGTATCGTTAACACAGATTTCAAGAATACCAGCAACTTTTCTTCGTCATGCAGTCGCTTCTGTAAGAATTTTAATTCCTTAACGAGTTCTTCTTCTTTACATTTTTCGATTTCCAACAATTTCTGAAATTTAAAATGGAATCCCATGATATTATCGTTATTTATTTTTAAACATATTTAAAAGTCTTCCAACTGAGCTATCAAAATCACCATTTTCCTCCACGTCTTGTTTGAGATAATCTTTTATCTGCTCATTCACAGATATGGCAAAATCAATTTTCTGGTTGCTTCCCTTCGTATAAGCCCCTATATTAATCATATCCTCAGATTCTTTGTAAGTCGCATACACCGTTTTCAACCTGTGAGCAGCTTTTTTATGTTCCAGCGTAATAATGTCATCCATACTTCTACTAATACTTTCCAAAATATCAATTGCAGGATAATGGTTTTGGTTGGCAAGATTTCTCGATAACACAATATGTCCGTCAAGAATACCTCTGACTGCATCAGCAATTGGTTCATTCATGTCGTCACCATCCACGAGTACGGTGTATAAACCCGTAATACTCCCCCTTGCGCCTGTCCCAGTCCCAGCCCTTTCCAAAAGTTTTGGCAATAAGGCAAATACGGACGGCGTATAACCCTTCGATGTGGGAGGTTCTCCTATCGCCAAACCAATTTCTCTCTGTGCATTGGCAAACCGGGTAACAGAATCCATCATCAATAAGACCTGCATTCCCTGGTCTCTAAAATATTCTGCAATCGTAGAAGCTATATATGCTCCTTTTACTCTCAACAAAGCTGGTTTGTCAGAGGTAACAGAAACTACAATAGATTTTTTTAATGCTTCGCCACCGAGACGTTTCTCAATAAATTCACGTACTTCCCTTCCTCGCTCACCTATGAGGGCTATTACATTCACGTCAGCCCCGGAATTTTGGGCAATCATTCCCATTAAGGTGCTTTTTCCCACGCCGCTGCCTGCAAAGATACCCAATCGCTGTCCCTTACCACAGGTAAACAATCCATCCAATACTCGTATGCCCGTTCTTATAGGCTCTTTGATCCTGCTCCTCTTTAAAGGGTCAGGAGGCGAGTTATATATCGAGCGATATTCTTCTGACTTCATTGAACCCTTTCCATCTATTGGTTCACCCAAACCCCCAATAACCCTGCCCATGAGCTCCATACCGACTCCTACCGTTAAAGGACCTCCTGATGCGATGACTTTGCTTCCCGGGCTGATTCTATCCAACTCACCGATAGGCATCAGGAGAATCTTTTTCCCCTTAAAACCTACCACCTCTGCGGGAACCGGCGCATGTCCATTGTTTAATTTAATGTAACACAAATCTCCCACCGGAACGGATGGACCATTTGATTCAATCACAAGGCCGGCAACATGAGCCACCCGGCCTGTAAATCTGATTGGAACTACGGCAGATACCCTTTCCTGATATTGTTTGAAATCAATGCACTGCTGACTCATTTTTATTTCCCAACAGGGTTTTTCTGATTTCTTCCCAACGGGTCTCTATCTGACAATCTACACTCCCAAAATCTGTCTCTATTACACATCCACCGGGAGTAATCGCACCATCTTCCAGTATCTTTATATTCGTATCTGCCCATTTCATCTCTTCCAATAAATTTATTTTCTTTGCATCATCGGGTGAAAGGCGTACGGCAACAATCTTCTTCCCGCTTACATGGGAAAGAGCCTCTTTAACCACATATTTTATGACATCTTTACCATGGTTGCTAATTTCTTCCCCGACCATCTTGCCTGAAATAGTCAAAATAAGTTTTATGATCTCAGATTCACTCTCTTGCCATATTTTTTCCCGCTTATCTATTAGCTGATTAACCGCATTCTGAAATAAGGCCGTTAACGACGCACATTCACTTTTTATTTTTTCCATTTCCAGTTTGAAGTCCTGTTCAGCGTCCAGCCTCCCCTTTTTGTACGCTTCATCCTTCGCTATTTCAAGCGCCTTCAATCTTTCTTCTTCGTCATTTACTTTTCGTGCTACTGTCTTACCATCTGGATAAGACTTACTTTGATATCCTATCGATTGTAATACATAAATACCTTTTACATCAGGTAACGCATACACTTTCTGGTTTTTCATACGAATTTTTCGGCGCTCCCTTTTGCACCCTTCTTTTTCACAATAGATTCACCTTTCGCTTCAAGCCGTTTTATAGCATCGACGACCTGTTGCTGCGCTGCTTCCACCTCAGATAAAAGCCTTGGACCTAGCAACTCCTGCTCTTCTCGAATAGCATCACCTACACGCTTCGACATATTACTAAAGAACTTCTTCGTAATTTCTTCAGTTGCAGTTTTTAGCGCCAAAGCAATTACACCATTGTCAACCTCTGTAAGAACCTTTCTAAATGCATCGTCCTGAACATAAATCACATCCTCAAACGTAAACAGCAATTTTTTAATTTCATCAGCCAATTCTGGATTTTTGTGGCTTATCATATCAACCACATTCTTATCTGCCGGTCCTTCCATACCACTAATAATTTCTGAAGCAAGTTTATACTTTTTCTTTGCCGGTGTTTTCTGACGTCGGTCATCACTTTTTACCTTTGACGCAACAACTTCGTTTACCTGATATAGTAATTTCATCGGAGGAGGTTCCATCGTAGCTATTCTCATAATGATATCCGCCTGTAATTCCGATGGAAATTGAACCAACACCTTTGCCGCACGCTGTGAATCAACATAAGTCAGAACAAGCGCAATTGTTTGAGGATGTTCACCTACGAGTATGCGCAGCAATTCTTCCTCGCTTGATTCCCTGAGAGGATAAAAAGGCACGGGAAATAAAGTCCCTTCTTCAACACTCGACAGAATTTCTTCACTTTTTTGCGAACCAACAGCCTTTACAAGAAGTTTTTTGAACGAATTGTTATCGTATTTTACGGCTTTTTTACTTAATTTTAATTCATTGGATAAGTCATTGAGTACCGTCTCTACGAGTTCCTTATCAACACGATCAAGGCTCGTCATCTCACCAGATATCGCTGCAATTTGCTCATCATCAAATTCCTTGATCACATTTGCAGCAGTATCGGCATCAAGGGTTGACAGGATGATAGCTACTTTCTGTATTCCTGTTAAATTTTTTACCGCATTCATTTATTCATACCCTTCAGATCGGCAGTAATCCATTTCTTTAATGAACTTGCAGTTACGCCTGGATCTTTTCTAATATTTCTAACAACTTGATCGCGCAGTCTTAACTGTTTTGCGTCATCAGCTTTTTCCTCTTCTTCCTCATCTACCTCTTCTGTCGTCACATTCATATTCGATGTATGGTGTTTTGTAAAGTTATGCTCTTCATTTGTCGCCCTGGCCTTTTTCAGTTTCTTCATACTTCTCATAACAAACATGAGAAAAACCAATACGGTAATTGCAAGCGACCCATTCTTTGCCATTTTCAACATGAATTCCTTTTGCTGTTCTTTTTTCAAGGATGCCTCTTCTTGTTCAAAAGACGGTTCATAAAATTGCACGTTTTGTATTTCAAAAGTGTCATTACGATTGTTTGATTCGTCGAAACCAAGCGCCTGTTTTACCAGTGCTGCAATTCGTGTTATATCGTCTTTATTTCTTGGACTGTAAACCTTTTGAATCTTCCCATCCTCAGCCTCCTTGTCTTCATACATCCCGTCAACAAGCACCGCCACGGACATCCTCTTTAAAGATGCCCCATGGTCTGCGATAATCCGTTCTGTCTTGCTCAGCTCATATTGAGTTTGAGCCGTCTCTTCCTCTTCTGAAGACCCAACAGACTGGATAATTCCCGATTGTGACATAAGATTGGCCTGCATTCCGGGCACACCACCTCCCGAAAATGGCGCACCTCCAGACACTCTTGTCGTCACCGTTTGAACTTTAGGAACTCTACGTTCCGGATCGAATTCAATGTGCTTCTCGTCCACATGTTTAAAATCCAAATCGGCGCTTACACGCACAACTGATTTACCAGCGCCAACGATTTTTTCGAGCAAGTCCTGGGCCTTCATCACAAAATGATCTTCGATCTTTTTCTTCATCTCTAACTGATCGTTACTCGCACCTATCATCGATGAGGGTAGTTCCTTCCTGGAAAGCAGGTTTCCACGGGTGTCGGTGATGGTAACATTCTCCGGTTTAAGCCCCTCAACCCCTGCGCTTACCAGATGAACGATACTGGCAACCTGCTCAGGCCTTAATACACCGGCGCTCCTGCTTTTCAGTTTTAAAATGACGGAAGCCGTCGCTGATTTTTCATCCTCTACAAACAGAGAGCCCTCAGGCAATGCAAGATGCACCTGCGCCCATTCTACATAGTCTAAATGTCTGATTGTTTTTGCAAGTTCCCCCTGAACTGCCCTGCGATAATTCACGCGTTGCACAAAATCTGATGTACCGAAGCCAACCTTGTCCAGTAACTCATACCCTGATTCTTCTCTTGGCAATCCTTTACCCGCAAGTTTAAGCCTCATTTCATGTACTTTTTCACTTGGAACTGCTATCGCAGACCCGTTCCCCCGTATTTGAAAAGAAACATTTTCTTCTTTAAGCAAATCAACAATTTCACCGCTTTCTTTCGGCCCCAGATCTCCATACAGAAGCGCAAAATCAGGCTTCCTCGCCCACTGTGTCACGCCGATGATTCCGCCTATAAACCCCATTGTCATCATGATCATAATAAATTTGTGCGACAAGCTGATTCCATTCCAGACATTGCCGAGCTGCCCCATCACGTTCTTCAAATCGAGGTTCATTCTTTTTCATCTCCATTTTTAATTGTTTAACAATATTTAGCTTTGTTATAAATTAGGCATTCGGCAACTTTTTCAATGCAGCGCGAACTGAAGTTCGCGCTACAACTGCAACTTTGAATTTCCTTAACATTAAATAAGATATCGCAATTTTAGTACCAAGAAAGTTTATCAAGCTATTCGGTTAAAATTAGTCTTAACGCTTTATGGGCATGAATACTACATATTCACGATAATTATTGTTCTATACGTTATTCAATTTCCATCTATCAGAAGTTGATAATTCCAATAAAAATGCTATTCAGTGTATATTTTTTTAACAACGACACCATGAATACTCCTAACCCGGACAAGCCAGAACCAAACAGGGACAAAGCTAAAATTTTAGACTTCGTCGTGAGCTCAGTCGAACGATTTACGATTTCAGATTTTCCTCCCCCTTTATCCCCCTCAGTGAGGGGGATAAAGGGCATACGTGTTAAGTTAAGGAATCTATAATTACCATGAATCCCTTGTTCGGGTTAATTCCACATTGTCCCCCGCTGGCGGGGGGTGCGGGGGTGGACTGGGCATCTCCATCGCACCTCTCCCCCTTCTATATATTTACGTTTATATTCTGCAACTCTCCATCTTCTGGCTAGAGGCCGGAGAGTAATAGTCCGTCGTATTGGTCCTCAAATTTCCACCCCCTGCCCCCGCCAGCGGGGGACAGTCGCCACCCGTATCCATAAGATTTTATACTGTTATGGTTTGCTAAGCAGGCACGGACAAACGTAGAGACGCATTGCAATGCGTCTCTACAATCCATGCCACCCCAAAAACCGCTTAACTTAACACGCATGGGATAAAGGGGGAGGGTAATTCATAAATCGTAAATATTTGCTAAACTTGTCCTCATGAAAACGGGGAAGCGTCAAGATATTTTTCGTAAGAGACTATAGTATTACCCTGTAAAAATTGTGTTGAATCAAATCAATCATTGACAAATGAGTTTATCCATGAATTCTTTACCCACCCCTAACCCCTCCCAAGAGGGGAATAGAAAAGTCCCCTCTTGGGAGGGGATTTAGGGGTGGGTTCTGATACAATAAAACGTAATTACACACTATACTTTTGAGTAATTGCGAATTCTCAGAGTCATTTTGAAAAATAGATGCTTTTTGCTATAAGTGTCTGTGGTCTGTGTCTATTACTAACACTGTCCACAGACAACTAACACTGAACACTGACACTGCCTACAGCACTTGTCACTGAAAAATGTTATTCTGAGTAAAAAACGGAACTTATCCAATGTGGAGGAAATTTGTAACGTCGGAGAATTTGCCAGGAATGCTCTATCTACTATTTATAACCAAATTTTAAAATACTACATCTGCATGCGCATTACTTCTTTATAAGTTTCAACGAGTTTATTGCGTGCCTCCATCATAAATTTAAAACTGACTTCAGCCTTAGCCATAGCAATCATTACTTCATGAACATTTTCAACCTTTCCTGTCGCGAAATTTTCGATACTCGCATCAGCTTTTGTTTGAAGATCGTTGATTTCATTAATAAAGCCGCCTAAAGTATTCTTAAATGAGGATTTCTGGTCTTCTCCCTCAACAGAATTAACAAATTCATTGTTTACCGGAATGTTTCCGTTGTAATTAATAGGTGAAACGCCCATAGATTAATCTCCTATCATTTCCCAATAATTGACAGTGCTTTATTGTTCATATCTTTTGACGAGTTTATTACTGCAAGGTTCGCTTCGTATGCCCTGGACGCTGTTATCATATCTACCATCTCCGTCATAACACTCACATTCGGCATATTCACAAAACCATTTGCATCTGCTTTGGGATGGCCTGGAATATATACTTTATTAAAAGGTTCCGCACTTTTTACAATTTGCTGAACCTTAACACCACCCAATCTCTCCGCACCTTTGATATCACTGTTTTTCATCGTCTTACTGAGTAACGACGAAAATTCAACTTGTTCTCTACGATACGGGCCGCCTTCTGGCGTCTCTGTGGCATTTGCATTGGCAATATTATTGGCAATTACATTCATGCGTACCCGTTCAGCAGAAAGTCCAGAACCACTAATATCAAATACTGAAAACATATTATCTATACCCATATATTACTCCTTTAACCTCTAGAACTCTCTATTGCCGATTTTATACCTTCAAATTTCTTTGCCAGTAATTGTGTGTAAATGTTATATGAAAGAGTATTCTTTACCAATGACGAAACTTCTTTATCCATATCTACATTATTACCATCGTTTCGTACGGTTTCACTCGCATCTTCCTTTGAAATTACAATCTTGGGCTGGAAAGTATCAAATTTCTTCATAGAGCTTTCATTAACCGCTTTCTCAAGCTGATCCGCAAAGCTTACCTCCATCTTCTTATAACCCGGGGTATTTACATTGGCAATGTTATTTGCAATAACTTTGTGTTTTGTTGATGAAACATCTAACATCTTTTCTAATAAAGTAGCGCTTTTGTCTATACCAATATTCATGGTTTCTCTCCTGCTATAATTCGACGCAAAATAAATGCCATGTACTATATAATCGCTGTATCTCTGATTATCCTGCTTAAGTGCTGCAAATATAGCTTCTTTCTATCGTTTGTAAAACAATGGCATTCCACTACCAGTCATTACCAGGCAAAATATTCATTCCGCACAGGAAACACTTTCCCTTTCAAAAACAGGTTTTGACTCTGCATTGTATTTATGGAGTTTGTTCCTTAACGTTCTTGTGGTAATTTTAAGTAATTCCGCAGCCTTAGTTTTATTTCCACCCATTTTTTCCAGTGTGCTGTAAATTAAGTCTCTTTCCACATCCTCAATAGCTTTTCCTGCGGTTAATGTGCTTTTAGATCGTTCCGCATCTTGATGGGTAAAAAGGCAGTTAAATTGCTCTAGTTGCAGCGCCTCATGTGATCCCATGACCACCGCTCTTTGTATAATATTCTTTAATTCCCTTATATTTCCCGGCCAATTATACTGACACAAATAATCCATAGCTTCTTTATCTATGGATTTCGCAACGGCATTATTTTCAAGGCTATATTTTCTGAGATGATAATCCACGAGCAGCGGTATGTCCTCTCGCCTTTCTCTTAAAGGCGGCAAATAAATTGGCACAACATTCAGGCGATAAAAAAGGTCTTCACGAAATGTGCCTTTTTGGATTTCATTCATGAGATTCCTATTCGTCGTAGCTACAATCCGCACGTCAATTTTTATCGTCTTTTCACCCCCTACCCGCTCAATCTCTTCTTCTTCAAGAACCCTTAACAATTTGGCTTGTATATTAGGAGATATTTCACTGATCTCATCAAGCAGCAGAGTGCCCTCGTTCGCTAATTCGAAACGCCCTGTATGCTTTGAAATGGCTCCGGTATAAGCCCCCCGTTCGTGTCCAAACAGTTCACTTTCCAGGAGAGTTTCAGCCAAAGCTGCGCAATTAACACGAATAAAAGGTTTCTCACAGCGAGGACTACGAAAGTGGATAGCACGCGCAATGAGTTCCTTCCCCGTGCCGCTTTCTCCTTGAATCAAAACACTTGCCTTACTCTGGGCAATCTTCTTAATCTGTTCATATATTACGGACATCTTGGAATTTCGGCTAAACACGGGATTTAATTTTTCATCAATATTTGAATTAGATCTCCAATACCTGTTCTCCGTAATTAACTTTTGCCGTTCATTCACCCTTGAAATCAAGAGCTCTATCTGATCCGGTGAAAATGGTTTTATAATATAATCATACGCCCCTTTTTTCATAGCCTCTACCGCGGTCTCTATCGTTCCATGAGCCGTCATAAGAATTACAACCGCTTCAGGAGAAATGCTTTTTATCTTTTCCAGAACCTCCATGCCGCACATTCCCGGCATTTTCATATCAAGGAAGATTGCATCACAAGGTTCCTTACCTATCCTGGCTATTGCTTGCTGACCGTTGCTTGCAGATATAACTTCATATCCACCCCTCATTAGTGTTTCACAAAGATATTCTCGTCCTAATGAATCGTCATCTACTACCATTATCTTTTCAACACTCATTTTATTCCCCTGATGAATTATAGAATTTTAAGTTATTCCGTTTAAGTCCCCCTTAACAAAGGGGGATTCTTTACGCATCATGATAAAAATTGTTGTATCAATGTTTCATTTTGGGAATACATATCGTCAAAAGAATCGGTATCGTAAATATTATTTTTTGGCAAGTTAATAGTAAAAGTGGTACCGCTGCCTTCCACGCTCTCTACAAATATTTTGCCGTTATGCGCCTCAATGACCTTGTTCACGATTGCCAATCCCAAACCAGTCCCTTCTTGTTTTGTCGTAAAAAACGGATCAAAGATTTTGTTAACAAGTTCCTTTTTGATGCCAGCCCCGGTATCCTTTATTCCGACCTGTATATCTTCATTACTGTAATCATCTCCCGATATGCATGTAAACACGGTTAATTCTCCCCCGCACGTCATGGACTGAATCGCATTTAAGCACAGGTTTAAAAAAGCCTGTTGTAACTTTTCGGGATCGCACCTTACAATATCATTATCTAAATTATATTCTTTTTGAATGCGAATGTTGTCAATACCTTTTTGTCTTATATCCTCAGCCACAAAGAAAAGGGTCTTATCCAATATCTCTGAAATACTATTGTCCCTAAACTTCAATTTGAGAGGACGGGCAAATACCAGTAACTCAGTCACCGTCTTATTTAAATTTTTTGTGCCTTGTATAATATTCTTTACTAACTTCTTTCTTGGATCTGAATCTTCGAAGTCGCGCGCAAGTAATGCAGAAAACCCTTCTATTCCATTCAAGGGATTACGGATTTCATGGGCAATACATGCCGCCATAGCGCCAATGGCAGCTAATTTATCCGCATTTCTAAGTCGCATCTCCAATTCTCTAATTTCAGACAAGTCCCTAAACACCTCTACCGCTCCTATGGTATTTTCATTAGCATCTCTAATTAAAGACACACTGCTTTCTATCCATTTTAACACCCCTCGAATCGTTTCTATCTTTCGCTCTACATCTATACAATTTTTTCTTCTTTCAAGCGCCAATAGCAATAACGGCGTACCGCCATCGCTATTTTTAAAAATGGTCTCGACCTTCTTTCCCATTACATACAATGCGTCTAGTCCTAATATTTTTTCTGCCGCCTTATTCATGGTAGATATTTCACCTTTCAAATTCACCGCTATAACACCACTGTGAATACTGCTCAAAAGGTTGTTTGAATATTTTGTAAGGCTATCCAACTCTTGTACTTTGTCCTTCAAACAGGCATTTGTATATGCCATTTCCTTATCAATTTCTTTAACCCTGTTTTGAAGGTGATTATAAGATTCTTCAAGCCGCAGTGTGTACTCGTTAAATAAATGAAAGGCAGAGGCAAGTTCTGTCCCCCAGTTTTTTTTAAATTCACTGATAGTTGTATTTTCCATCATTTCATCCTATTCTCTTCACTTAGGGATTGACAATAAATAATCTGAACTTGTAGAGACGACCCGACGGGACGTCTGTACTTGTCCGACACTTTGAAGATCAGGCACTTCGACAGGCTCAGTACAAGCACTGTCAGGGCTAAAGCCCAATTCAGATAAGACCGTCACTTCGACAGGCTCAGTACAGGCACTAACCCCAGCCTTAAGGCTGGGGTTAGTGGGTACACGTCATACCAGGGCTTTAGCCCTAATGGCACGTAAACATTCGGTAAAGACGTTATGCACTGCCCATCCCTCACTTCCGTGAGGACAAGTGTCATTCACGAATGCTTTTAGCGGGAATCCACCGCCTATCAGCACACGCCTGGATTCCCGCTAAGCTTGTCCTCGTGAAAACGGGGAAACATGCGGGAATGACATGTGTAAGACGTGTTTACCGAATGTTTACGATGGCACAGCAACATGAAGTTGTTCATGTTATTTATTGTCAAGCCCTTACCTGGCTATATGGTTGTTTGATGCTGTAAGTAATTGATTGTTGGCCAGAGTATTCTTTTCGGACCAGGCCTTCCACCAACCAATATCTTCCATATACCATTTTGCCTGGCCTGTCAAATCGCTCTCAGGAAACTGGTTGACAAACCGTTGATATTCGCTGAGAGCAATGTCGTACTTTTTCATATTTCTATAGCAGTTTGCAACCTGGTATTGGGCCCAAATATATTGATCCGAAGAGGTATTGTTTGGAGTAAACAATTTATACATCTGGAGTGCATTATCATACTCACATAGTTTATAATAACACTCTGCGACGTCCAGTTGACTCACATTTCTAATTATCATCTCCAACCGCTGATTTTTGGTATTGGTATTATTCGTACCCACCTCTGGCTTTTTATTATTTTTCATTACGTATAGTTGCGCAGTTGAACTTCCTTCCTTCACACTTACGTCTTTTATTGAATCTCCATCTTTGTTTTTATTGCCATCCGGTTCTACAAGCGCATTGTTTCCTATTTTTTTATATCGATTTTCCAATCCCTGTAGTTTCTCCCTTTCGGTTCTGAGAAGGGATAATAAACTTTCCACACCATCTTCTTTTTTAAAACCCGATGGCAATTCTTCAGTTTTTTGATTATTTGAATTCGAAATCGCCTCTTCTGTTTTGGATACTACAGGCCTTAACAACGGCCTTTCAATATCACCACTTATTCTTGCATCCACTTTTTGGGGTGCTGTAGGCAAGCAATTTGTTTTATGAGAAGCAATTTTTTCGTCATTACCGAAAAGGCAAGGCATACACCCTAAAACAATTCCAACAAATATGAGTCCTTTTTTTGCTACCATATAACACCTTAACAATAATTTATGATGTTAAAATAAGCACTACGAATTAAGAGGAAAGCAAACATGATGCCACATTATTATCAGGATATATCTGATTAGATACGTGCATAAGAAACTAATGCATATATTAGAATCTTATCGTATGGAAGGCAAATAGGTTAACACCAAAACAATAATTGATATGAAAAGATGCTTTTATAACCTACGCACGATATGTTTCGTGTAAAATAATTAATCAGGACATGCATAAACAATAAAATTATCAACATCACGTTGTATTGTCAGTTGAAAATTAGAACAAAAGAAAACCGTAACAGTTTAGCTCACCGCAGAGAACGCCGAGATCGCAGAGGCTGTTAGAGGATAGACAGAAAAACTATGCGGATTCCTCCCCATTTATCCCCCTCCGTGAGGGGGACAGGGGGAGGAATCCGCATTTCTCTGCGTTCGTTCGACTGAGCTCACGACGAAGTCTCCGCGCCCTTTGCGGTGAACTATTACAGAAAAACCAAGGAATCTCTTGAAATGAATTTTTAAAGAGTGTGTATTATTTTAGGCAGGTGAATTTTTAATATTTTTACAAAGGTTGTGTATTACTGGTTGTCTCATCCAGGGAGGAATCTGTATGTAACAGCGATTTTGGGGTGATTTCGTCTTTGTCCAAACCCACGAGATATGCCTTTAATGCCTGTTCTAACTTCCCCACGGATTTGTAACAATCACCGATACGTTTAAATGCATATCGCCTTATTTTTTCTTCATTATTGGTCTTTAATAACTCAAGATAGCTATTTATCGCTTCTTCATATTTTTTATCATGATAGAGAGCCTCCGCCGCCCCTATCATACCTTCGACCACCAGTTCACTGTTGGGATACTGCTTTACAAAATTACCAAAGGTATGATATGCCAAATTATAATCGCCTCTGTCAAAATAACAATTCCCAATATCTAATGCCATTTTACTGGCATAATCATTGTCCGGGTATGCTTGCATTCCGTCACGAAATGTCTGTATTGCTGAATCTGACATATTCATAGCGCTTAAACTTTTCCCCATAAAGTACATTCCATAGGGAACCTTATTGTTCTTTGAATAGGTATCTATTGCTCTTCTAAATACTTGAAACGCTGCCAGGTAATTATCTTGTTTGTAGAAACAATCGCCCAGCAGGAAACTAGCATTTTCCATAAGTTCTCCTTCTACTCCTGGTTCGCTCACTAAGAGATTCCCAAAAACACTGCCAGCATCCTGGTACTCATTCAATAAATACAAGCAATTACCAATTTGATATTCAATCTCAAACCTCATTTGACCCGAATCGTATTTCTCTCTTGCTTGCAAAAAAGATTGCAGCGCGCCTCTGTAATTACCCATTTTTACATAGGTCTTTGCCATATTGAATTGGGATCTGCAAGCTGTATCCTCATTAGGATGTTCACGAATAACCCTTTCATAGACATCTATTGCTTTATGGTAAAGACCTTGTTCAACCAAGGAATCTCCTATTGACAAAAGGGCATCGTCAACGAGAGGATCTTTTGGATAACTATACATGAATTGGAAATAGGCACGTCTGGCATTCTCGAAATCCTTTAGGCTGTCATAGCACTGGCCTGTTTTGAATAATGCTTCTTTTGCTAATTGAGGTTCTTTATATTTTTCTAATACGATTTTATATTCCTGCAGTGCGAGAAAATTAAAGCCGAGATCATAATAATAATTTCCCAACTCTAAATATGCCTTTGCAACCCTACGATCGTTCGGATATTTTAATTGTGCCTTTTGATAAAGCTGGACGCCTTTATCCCGATAATATTCAAAGGCAGTATCCTCGCTGATATTCGACAAGGTAAGAACATATATGGAATCCTCATTCTGAATAAATTCCAACCCGCGTATGCCGAGAACCACCTCTAATATATCTTGTAAAGGACTTTTTTGAATTGAAATATTTAAGAAAGAAGATAAGTAGGCAGAATCAACATCTTCATCCACGACAATACTCTTACCAAAACTCGCGGATAACGCTTGTAATATATCTGCCACCTTTACCTGGGTAGCATCAATCGAATACACAGCTACATCGTATTCACCAATTTCTTTCGTCAGCACGATATTTTCATTCGGATTGATTACAATCGGAGCCTTGCGTAATTTCTTGCTGCTTTCTTGTTCAACATTTCGAGGTTCGGAATTCTGAATCTCTTTTTCTTCATCTTCTTTTATTTCCAATATCTGTAATTGTGTCCGTAGCTTTTCCAGATTGCGTTTTTCTATATTCAGTTTTTCGTTTATATTATATGAATCAGATGGCATTCCCTCTCCCCGTAATGGGGCGGCAGTTACCAGGAAAATGGTAAATAACCCTATCAAACCACACAAAGCCATACACGATGTGACAAGTAACTTTCTATTCATTTTCTTATCCAAACAATTTTCAAGTTAATCCCCCCTAGACTTCGTCGTGAGCGCTCAGTCGAACGAAAAGGGGGATTTTTTGTCTGCCATTACCAAAAACCCGCATAAATAAAATGAAAATTCCTATACAATCAACTTATTTTGAAGCTAATGAACGGTTAGAACTGCCGGTTCCTACAACAGTTGCCTTACGAAGTCGCTGAGATTCCTGCATATAATAATCTGCTATCTTAAAATAAGCGTCTACAACGACCGACTTATCGTCGCCGGAACTGCATTTTCCTTCCTGTGCAACAACCGTATAAAGTGTTTTTCTTGCTTTTCCAAATTCGCCCATCCCCGCATAACATTCACCGGCTTTCAGACGGCTTTTAAAATGATACGGGCTGTTAATGTAATCGTTATTTAATGTTTGAAACACTTTTACCGCTTCTTCATATCTTTCAGACATTAAATAGGAATCTCCCAGTCGGTACATCACAAAATCTTCGTTTAAAAAGGGCATTGATTTATCCAACCCTTTTTCATAAAAGGCGGCGGCTCTTTTATAGTCTCCCTGCTCATATAATCTATTTGCCTCGATCACGTATTTCGAGTTATCCACTTTCACTGGACGAGATTCATTCTTTGAATCTGATACTTCTTTTTCTTGCCGTACAAGGTCGTTTTCCTTTGTCTGCGTTTGTCTCGCTGTTTTATTTGTATCCTTATCCATATCTAAATTTTTTTTAAGGTTTTCAATTATCTTTTCCTCATCGATGTATCCCACGACCTTATTCCCACCTTTACTCCAATTCATTTGGAAGAAGAACAAAAGACAGACCGCCCCCAGGATTACGAGATTCATGGCTATCGTAATTCCCTGTCGCCGAAGCACTAAAACAATTTTAGAAATGTCTACCTTCGATAGTGAGAATTTCTTATTCTTTGATTCTTTGCCAACGACAACCAACGGACCTGCTGTTTGTTCGCGTACTTCTGTTACCGCTTGTGGTTGATCCTGAGTTATCAAATCAGACATATTTATTTACCTCATAAAAAATATTCTTAAGTTAAATTCTCTTTGGACCATAAAAGCATTTTCTCTAATTTCCCAACCTGAGGCCCCAGGCTTGCCAAAGCAGCATCTTCATCGTCAAATACTTCGATAAGTTTTAATAAACCTGTAATGGCAAGCAAGTTTTTTATATTTTCATTAACATTAATTAATTTTAACCCTTTTTGCCTGTCTCTAAAGTGTTTTACATAAAATGCCATTATGCCCAATGCCTTAGCGGAGATGTATCTTGTGTGCGCAAAATCCAGTATGACATGATGGGTATCGTCACACGATATCTTAAATTGATTTTCAAGTTCATCTATTCCCTCGTAAACCAAATCCCCAGTAAGTGATAATATTGTTGCTTTCTCTTTTTCTCGTTTTTCAATTTTCATTACAGATAACTCGCTTTGCCATATGAACCATAGTCCCCATTTCTTTGGAGGATTGTATCATCACTCTATCCATTAATTGCTTCATGATAAATATTCCTCTGCCGCTCTTTTTAGTTAAGTCTCTATACAATCCCACATCCGGTTCTACATAATTTTGTATATCAAATCCACAACCGCGATCAGAAACCTCTACAATCAGTTCGTCTCCTAATTTTGAAAACTTTAAAAAGACTTCTCCCTTTTTATTCTCAGGATATGCAAAAGATGCAGCGTTCAAGACTGCCTCATTAACAGATGTTACAATTTCACGCCTTCTATAATCATTCACCACTACGGGGGATAACCTCTTTTCAAACTGTTCCAACACTTCACTATAATTACTGAGAGGCATTGCAATGGTCATCTCCTCCTCCCATAATGCCTCATTTCCAGACTCAATATTCAAAACTATTACTGCACCGTCTTTTTCTTCAGCAATTAATTCATCAAGCCCCTCTATTTGAAGCTTAATATCTTTTGCCAAATCCTCACAACTCTTTGCGCTTCCATCTGATATTGCATCTTTAAACCTACCCAAAGTAACCATTCCGTTTCTCAAGCTCTTTGATAATGTACTACTCCGTATCAAAACCAATTTACTCTTTGGCACAAAGGATACATCACTTTCCGAGATTGCTATACCAGGGAACATATTCAAGGGGTAAGGCAATGATTCCAACAGTTTCACTTCTTTATTTGGCAGACTCAGGAAGCACGTTATGTCTTCCCCATGCGGTGAATAATGAAGTGTCTGCTTTTGTTCATCTAAAATGGCGCAAAATAATGTAACCGGAAAACGTTTAACTATATTTTTACAAAGGTACGAATTAATCTCTTTTAATAAAACAGCAGGAGATTTACCCGTTTTTGACATATAACGGAAGCCCGTTCTAATCATAATATCCAGGTACTTTTCATCTACTTCACTGGAAATACTTCCAAAGAGAAACGCCTTTAATTTCCCCATTTCAACAAAATCATAAAATATCTGGTTTGCCGTTCCGGTTCCGCCTTTTGCGATAAAACACGCATTCGTTTGCTTATACGGATCGACATTTTCTATTTGAGAACCTTTATTTTCTGTACCCTTTCCACGACTAACATTGCTATTATGATCTGGTATTTCAGAATCATTTAGAACTCTATAAATAACACTCTTAATATGCTCAATTTTAAATGGTTTTGTTATAAAGTCCAATACGCCGAGATGCATAGCTTCTATAACGGCTTCTATAGAACCATAAGCAGTGATGATAATAGCCTTTGTATCCGGGTTTTGTTTTTTTATCTCAGAAATCAATTGTAGTCCGCCCATTATAGGCATCTTCAAATCACTAATCACCAAATCGTATTTGGTCTTTCTCGCAAACGCCAAAGCCTTAACACTATCATTTGTGTTCTCTATATCAAAACCTTCTTCCGACAAGGCTTCGTGTAAAGCCCAACGCAGCGTTTCTTCGTCATCTACCAACAAAATCTTTTTTTTCATGACTCTTTCATCAAATTAGAAAGTCCCCTCTTGGGAGGGGAATAATCCATGCCACCCTGTGACCCGCTTAAATAAAATGAAACATCCATGACCTTCGGTCACAAAAGGGGATGAAATCTCCCCCTTGGCTGTCATTCCGAGCGGAGCGAGGAATCTTCAAGATTTCTCCCTTCGGTCGAAATGACAATTACAGGTGAAAATTCCTATACGATTAAATTAGGACTTCGGCGATTTTTCAATGTAGAGCCTCCCCCTTTATCCCCCTCTGGAGGGGGACAGGGGGAGGCTCTACAATCGCAAGTTTGAAATTCCTGAACATAAATTTATGACTGACTTATGCCATATTCTTTTATCTTATTATATAAAGTCGTTCGGTTAATACCCAGTATCTTTGCCGCCTCTGTCCTCCGCCAGGAGGTCTCATTAAGAACCTTTTTAATATGCTGTTTTTCAATGCTTGCCAGTGAACTGACGTCTAATTCTTCGTCGCTCTCCCCACTAACACCAACATTGTTTACAATAGCTTTTTTCCCTGAACGGATGGGTGCGACTAATTCCGGCAATAAAGTGCCATTGGCTGCGATCAATACGGCTCGTTCTATCACATTTTTCAACTCACGAACGTTTCCAGGCCAATGATATTCCAAAAGTTGTCTCTCTGTCTCCGGAGGTATATGATGAATATTTTTATTAAATTCATTATTATATTTGTGTACAAAATGTTTCACCAAAAGTAAAATATCTTCCCCTCTCTCTTTTAAGGGTGGAACGTAAATCGGCAATACCTTCAATCTATAATAAAGATCTTTTCTAAAATTACCCGAATCCACTTCTTCTTCTAAATTTCTATTGGTTGAGGCAATAACCCTGACATCAATCTTAATATCATTAATTCCACCGACTCTTTTGAATTGTCTTTCCTGGAGAACCCTGAGAAGCTTTGACTGTAATGCAATCCCCATCTCACCTACTTCATCCAAAAAGATTGTTCCTTTATCGGCAACTTCAAACAAACCCGGCTTGCCAGTTGCAGTAGCGCCGGTAAATGAGCCCTTTTCATATCCAAACAATTCTGCCTCAAGAAGGCTCTCTGTCAGGGCAGCGCAATTGATATCTACAAAACGCCCATTCTTCCGCGAACTCAAACGATGTATCGCCCCGGCTACAAGCTCCTTTCCTGTACCACTCTCACCTTGTATTAATACCGTAGTCGAAGGACTCTTTGCCACCTGTTTAATAAGGCTGTAAATTTCTTTCATCGGTTGACTATTCCCAATAATCATTCCATTGGGCTCATCGGTAAAAGTCCACTGCTGCGCCCTTAATTCCAACACTTCACGCCTTAATGCCTGTGTGCTCAGTGCCTTTTCAATAACCAGCTTTAAATGCTCCACCCTAAACGGTTTTTCTAAATAGTCATAAGCACCCCTCTTCATTGCCTCTACAGCAGAATCAATACTTCCATATCCTGTCATAACTATCATTAAAACATTGGGGTCTTTTACTTTTACTTTCTCAAGAAGCGCTATACCACCCATCGTGGGTAACCGTAAATCCAACAGTATCAGGTCAGGTAAGAGTTCATTTATCTTCTCCAATGCCTGTTCACAAGTTTCTGCAACATGAACCTCATACCCCTTCCCCTCTAAAAATTCTTTTATAGAAAACCGAATCGTTTCTTCATCATCTACAATAAGAATTACTCCTTTTGATATCATTTACTACCCCCCTTTTCCCGTAGTAAAAATCACATGGTATTTTTAATAATGTTGGATTTTTAAACAAACAGCTAAGAAGGCTATCATAGAATGTCTAATAATTCAACATTTTTGTTATTAGCTTTAAATACTTTATCTGCGATTTATCTTCACAAATGAGTCAAGTTTTAGATGTTGGATGGTTAAATGGCTAGATGGTTGTATGGTTATTAGCTATGTAGCCATTTATTCATAAAGTATTTAAATTAGACCTTCGGCAACTTTTTCAATGTAGCGCGAACTTCAGTTCGCTTACACCCTATGCGAACTGAAGTTCGCGCTACAATTGCAACTTTGACATTCCTGAATGTCAAGAAGTATGAGCAAACAATATACCATCTCAATTATTCAGCATTAATACCTTCATTTGACTGTAGCTGCTTAAGCTTCTCTTTTACCCTCGAACTTTCTGCTGCATTCTTTGTATACTTCAAACAAGCCTGATATTGTTCAAGAGCATTTACCATATCACCTTTAGCCTCGTACACTGAGGCCAGATTGAATCTCGCCTCATAATCTGCCGGATTCATATTCAATACTTGTCTAAAGGCATCTATGGAGGCTTCTGTCTCATCTTCTAATTTATATAATATCCCTAATTGCTTAAAGTACTTTGCATGATTCATGGGATATATCTGGACCGCTCGCCTGTAAATTTCAATTGCACGGTACAGCTTCTCCATTACAACATAAACATTTGCCAGTTCATAAAAGGGGTCTATGCCTAGAGAGGATAAGTATCTCATGTCTTCCTCATTATCGGCATTAAACAAATTGAGTATCTCTTCACCCTCTTCAATCAAGCCTTCCCTCATCTCTGGATGCCCTAAATAATTTGAAAATAATGCGCAGTGAATTGCAAATACACCTGGCATCTCAGAAGAAAGCCTCTTTAACCTGTCCAATGTTTCTTCATAGGTCAATTTCCCCTGTTGATAACTGCTTTGTATATAATCAACCTCATTCTGTACATTCACACCTTTACAAACGTTAACGACTTGCTTTGAAAGTTGCTCCAACATCTCAGAAATTTTCTCCTTCGATTCACATTCGCCTACCAGTACGCTCACCGTCTCCTTTCGTCTTACATTAACAACTTCTATATCTGCCCTAAAGTTATCCCCAAACTGGTTAAAAGTACCTTTAACGGCAAAATCTGCCTTCAGCCTTTCCGAGACATGAACAACCATTTTCAGGTCAACTCCTGCAAACAAATCAACGACGCTTGCTTTAGGCAGCGCTGTTTTAACATCCACGTTATCAACTTTAAAAAAGTTGTTGAGTACGGTCTCTCTCACAAACTCAAAGGTTCTTTCTTGTTCTACAATCGTAAAATATCCAGAGCGAATCAGTTCGCTTCGTATAACATCTTCGATTCCTTTTATGGGAGCATTTGAATCAACGTTGTTTTTAAAGGGGAAAATAACAACCTTTGACTTTATATCCTTTCCATAGCCTGCACTGCCAACAACAATCGGAAAGATAATTAACGCCGTCAACAATTTTTGATATAATTTGAAATTCATTCTTATCATTAAAATAAAAAAACCTGTTTATTTGTATCTCAACATCATACAAATAGACAGGCTTTCAACTACGAATAAACGTCTCGCCAAATAAAAGCATCGCATTAAAATGCCGAAAAAAACCTACAATTTACACCATCCTTGCGTATCTTTACGGATATTTTCCGTAAACACCCCGGACACCTGGCCTCATACGCTGTTCCTTCATTATTTACATAGATCCTTGCATATACCTGACAACAGTCGAACTTTACCCCTATAAAGCGCTTGCCAACGCCATGAGCGCCTGTTGTCTTATCATTGGACATAGCTTACGATTCCTGCCTTTTACTACTAAAAGCATCTATAACTTTGTTTGCCACCTCCTCAATCACTTCCGGACGGTCGTAAAAACCATCTTTTAATTTTGCCCTCACTTCTTCCATCTTTGCATCTCTTACATCCGGGATATCACTAACAACGGTTTTCAGGTTCTCAACTGTCTGCTCAAGATTCCTGGCCTCCTTTGAAATATCTACCGTGTCGAGTTTTGCATGAGCAGCGCGCTTGCCTTTTTCTGCTTTTGTTTGTGACTGGTTGGCCTCAACACGGCCTGTATTTGCAACTTTGGCATTTAGAGAAGTTTTGGAAATATTTTCTATTGACATTTTAAATCTCCCATAAAGAGTTAATGACTGCCATTACCCGTAAAACCCGGAAAATTATATAGCATTCGCCGACTCATTTCCATCTTATTCCTTTACAGGTATCTTTACTACAAACACTTCGCCATTCCAATCAAGAATCACTTCATCCAAGAGACTATGAGCATGTTTCAAAAAAACTAAACCGGTACCACTTTCCTCTTATGCGATGCCACTAGCCTGTCTTCTCTTTATATCGGCATATTATTGAAATAATTTAATCTTTTTTTAAAAATTATCTTTTGCCTCCCCCCTTTATAGTATTTTCCTGCAAAAACCTCTTTTTTAGCATTTAAAACAAGTTTTGTAATATTTACAACGAATAATTGTAAATATTACATGATTCTTTATTTGCAAAATCAGATTGCGCCAAAAAGAACAAAACATAACCGTTCTTAACTTTTTTCAAATTAAATACTTACCATAATTGTGTTCTTTTTTGTTATATTTGGCACTCACATTGCGCAATAATGTTTACAAGAAAATTACTATGATCAAATAATATCGTTTCTTTTTGATTCTCAGATAGCCGAAACTTTAGACAACTGATCGAGAAAGAATAAGTATCTATGAACCTATTTAAAAATTTATCCATTGGTAAAAAACTTCTTATCATCCTACTGCTTATATCCATACTACCACTTTTTATCATCACATACGGTTTTTACAGCTTAGGCAAAGCCAAGTTAACTGAACAAACAATACACGTTCTGGAAGTTCAGTCCAAAAATGTGGCAGCCTCCATTAATCACTTCATAGATTACAAATTCAAACACCTTTACAGAATAGCCAATATACCCCAACTAATCCGTATTTTAAAGAACGTAAAAGAGCAGCCGCACATTACCCATCAGACACTTTCCTCACTGCGGGCTAAATTGCACATTGACCCCGATTTTTTATCCTTTTCTCTTATGGATACACAGGGCAATATAGTGATCAGTACCAGCGATATGGCTAATATTGACTTTGGATCAAGACCGTTTTTCTTTGAGGCAATGAAAGGGAAAAAATACGTTTCTGCGCCGTCACTGGACAAAGGCAAACCATCTATATACTTTAGTATACCTGTCACACATGCAGATAAAATACTTGGTGTTCTGGTAGCACAGTGTGATGCAGAAGAATTATGGAAGCTTATTGAAACAGAAAGTGGACGTGTGGGTTCTGGAAATGCAGTGATACTATCCAATTCAGACGGGGTACGTATTGCACATTCAACAACCAGGGATTTAATTTTCAAGTCATGGACACCTTTAAAACCAGAAGTCAAAGAACAAATTTTACAGGAAAAACGGTATGGAAGTGATATCACGGAAATAGCGCCTACTGATATCCCAGAGGTAATGGATGCTGTAACCAAGGCATTGCCGCCGCAATATTTTCAGCATGGACTTGTTATAGGGAAAGGAACTTATCATTCGGTCATCAAGATTATGAACAATGGCTGGCGAATCATTGCTACCATACCAGAAGCGACCTTTCTTGAGCCTGTTCATACCAGTATATTTTATATGGGCATTATTAGTAGTATTATAACCTGCGTAGTCATAGTAGCATCTATTGTCATTGGTCGTCTGAGTACAAACCGTATCCATACCTTTGCCTCGATATCCAAAGAAATTGCCCGTGGTAATCTTGCAAAGCGAGTACCCTTTGTCAATGGCGATGAGATCGGTCAGCTAGGGAAGACTTTTAATATCATGACCGCATCTATCGAACGAAAGATCGAACAGCTCAAGTACCTTAATGATGTAGCCGTAGAGATACATTCTCATATTGAGATCGAACATCTTCTTCAAGACCTTGTCAACATTTCTCGAAGGATAATCAATGCCGAGATGGGGATATTAGTCTTACTAGACGAACAAGGTGAAAATATTAAATATTTCAAGGTCTCAATGCCAAATCCCTGCCAGATTAAAGGACAACCCATAGGAAAAGGGCTTTTAGGCGCAGTGATAAAGAAAGGACAAACCATTCGATTAGATGATATAACAAAGGATCGGCGTTCTATAAAATTACCAGAAAATCACCCGCCGATCCGTACGCTTCTGGGCGTACCACTCGTAACAAATAGTAGTACGGTAAGCGGCGGGTTATTCCTGGCCAACAAGGCTAACAACGAGTGTTTTACGTTAGAGGACGAAGAAATTCTCCTTACCATAACCTATCAAGCGTCTGTTGCCATAGAAAATGCAAGACTGTATGGACAAGTACAACAGCTTGCCGTTACCGATGGACTTACCGGTTTACTGAATCATAGGGAATTTCACAAGAGATTGGATGAAACGATTGAGGGTTCGAAACGTTATCATTATACGGTCGCACTTCTCATGATCGACATTGACCATTTTAAGCAGTTCAATGATACCTACGGTCATCAGGTTGGAGACCAGGTATTAAGGGTCGTTGCTGATGTAATAAAATCGCAAGTCAGAACCGTTGATGTATGTGCACGTTATGGAGGCGAAGAATTCGCTGTAATATTGAGAGATGACGCTGCTTCTTATCCCCTTGTACTCGCAGAGCGTATACGTTCCACTGTTTACGCATACCCGATCAAGCACGATGGGATACGGTCTCAATTATCAGTAAGTATCGGAGTCGCCTGCTTCCCCAGAGATGCCAATAACGCAAAAGACTTTATAAAAAGGGCAGATGAAGCGTTATATATGGCAAAAGAGACTGGCCGAAACAGGCTATGCTGTTACAAACCCGCGCAGCCAGATTAAACATAGTTGTTTGCTTTTTGTTAAGGCAAAAGATAAAACAGCCGATAATCCTATTAAATGTAGTGCCGATCCCTTGTGGTCGGCAGCAGCATGCCCCGTACTTGATGCGGGGGCGGGGGATAAACCCCATAAGCGCTAAGTTGATGTTCAGGAATTTCAAACTATTGTTCCTCCCCCTTGACTTCGTCGTGAGCTCAGTCGAACGATGGGGGAGGCTAGGTGGGGGTGAAAGAACCGTAGAGACACCCCGACGGGACGTCTCTACTTTGCCCCCTCCCTTTGTCCCTCCCATCAAGGGAGGGATTATCTTTAATTCATGTAGTCGCCGAAGCGCTAACTTGTTTTTGCTATTTTTTTATCAGGTTTGGATAGTGCTATTAATTTTTATGAGGATTCCAATATCGAATAAGGATAAGAAAACCTCATAATTCGAAATTCCTTGCCTGCCCTGTTGTTATAGTAAAGGCAATAAGTAAGTAGACATAAAATATAAGGCTTGTCATTCCCGCATGCTTTTAGCGGGAATCCAGACTTGTCTTCGACTTCGATCGGGGACTTGTCCTCAAGTTGACTGGAGAATGGCTTATGTTTAATAAATATAAAGAGAAAGGCAATTAAAAAACTTGCCCTCGTGTAAACGGGGATGGAACCGCAAATGGATTCCGCTAAAAGCATGCGGGAATGACATATAAGGTGTCTCTTATTTATTGCCTTTACTATAAATATTATACATTATTTATACATTTAACAGGGTAAAATATTCATTATTCAACACACGGTTAAATTGATCCGTCATTTTAAGTTAGCGCTTATGGTATGGGGATAAACCCCCGCTCTACAATTTCCGACTTGTTCGGGTTAAGACTTGGGAAAATAAGCAATGAGAACTAGTCTTTTCTTAAAATTTTTCTTTACGTTTTTACTGGTAACGCTATTACCGATTCTGGGTCTGATTGCATATAATGACTGGAAAGACAAGGATATACTTATACAGGCCAACAAAAATACCATTAAAGGTGATGCAGAAAGGGTTGCCAGCAATATCGACGATCTTTTATTGTCTCACAAAACGCTTGTTTGTAATATAAGGAATAATCCTACCCTCATTGATTATCTTAAAGGGAATCGTATCTCCAAACAAAAGATCAAGAATTGCGCTATCCAATGTTTGAATACATTACAAAAACTATCTCCTTACTATGAAGGGATTATCCTTTTAGATAAAGAAGGAAAAGAAAGGTTTTCCACCTCAACGGTATTTAAGTACGATTTTTCTCAAAGAGATATATTTAAAGAAGCATTAAAGGGAGATATTTATGTTTCTGAGCCGTCAATGGATGGCAATAAGCCTTATATTTACTGCAGCGCCCCTGTGAAGGATACGGAAGATAATGTCATTGCAGTATTAGTACTGGCCACTGATGCAAAGTGGCTTTACACACTCATAGAAAAAGAAAAAGACCGTCTGGGCAAGGGGGTAGTTTGTGTTTTATCTGATAAACACGGAGTTAGAATTGCGCACGCTTCAGACAGAAATCTCCTCTTTAAATCATGGGTACCTCTTCCTCCAGCCATGAAAAGAGAACTTACCTCAAAAAAAACTTATGGAGAACGCATTACCGAAATTGGGTCTACCGACTATCAGGAAGTTGCTGATACCCTGAGAGACACCCGTGAAAGTATTTATTTTAAACACAGGTTATTTGTAAACCTCGAAATTAATCACGGTTTTTGTGTCGCCCTAAAGCAAAAGGACTGGAAGCTTATCTATACCATGCCGCAGTCTACATTTTTTTACTTTGTAAACCGGATTACCATGCACGCCATCTTCACAACGATTGCGGTCGTTATCCTGCTTTTCTTTATATCATGGATGATATCCAAGAGCCTGCTGAGACCCATTTATAAACTGAAGAATGCCGCCGTTAAGATCTCTAAAGGCGAATTCGATCACCCTGTCAAAACCAGCAGAAAAGACGAATTGGGAAAGCTCGTCTTCCTCTTCGACGACATGCGGAAGCAATTACAGTCAATGAACAATACCTTAAAAGAAATTCATCTTGAAACTATATATACGCTGATAAAAATCTGCCGAGGCTTTGAAAAAGAAGGATCGGTTATGCACCTTTTACGCACCAGTGAGTATTCAACGGTTATTGCAAAACACATGGGTCTTGATACCGTTTTTATAGATACCATCCGATATTCCAGTCTCCTGCACGATATTGGCCTGGTAGCCGTTCCACAGTATATCAGAGAAAAGGCGGACTTTTTAACACAGGCGGAATTAGAAGTCTTGAAATCACATACCATTTATGGCGAACAATTTTTGAGTAAAAAACCCTTTTTCCAAATGGCGCGGGATATTGCATTATATCATCATGAAAATTGGGATGGGACAGGATATCCGGACGGCATTAAAAATGGCGCTATTCCTCTTGCGGCGCGTATCGTCAGGATTGCGGATATATTTGATAATCTGACCTATCCCACAGGTACATGCAGGCCGGAATTAATAAGCACCTATGAACCATGCACGTCTAAAACAGACGCCCTGAATATCATCCTGAGATATTCTGGTATTCATTTTGATCCGACGATTACGAATATATTTAAACAAATCGTAGAATCAAATCTTAATGGAAATATCACAAGAAGAAATACAACCGGGAATTGATTTTTTGTAGTAAACATTCGGTAAAGACGTTATGCATTGCCCATTCCCCACTTCCGTGAGGACAAGTGTCATTCCCGAATGCTTTTATCGGGAATCCACCGCCCATCAGCACACGCCTGGATTCCCGCTAAGGTTGTCCTCGTGAAGACGGGGAACGGGGAAACATGCGGGAATAACATGTGTAAGACGTGTTTACCAAATGTTTACTTTTTGTAACAATTTAGTTCTTTGAAAAAATCTTGATGAAAACAATTTCAAACAAGTTTATTACACACCCCTTACCCCTCTCAAGAGGAGAATTATGAAAATCCCCTGATCGGGAGGGGACTAAGGGGCGGGTCTTGGGGGAAGCTATTTTAAAGCTTAACTCAGATTTTTCTTCAAAGAACTCAATTGTTACAATCTTTTACCTGAATCTTGCACGAAATTTTGATGCTCTCTTAGGAAACCCTTATTATTAAAGGCTCAGAGAGAATTTTGTTGGTTTTAATATTTAACCCACTGGGTTAAATGTCTATTTTGCGTAAATCTCCCTCGAAATCAATAGCAAGAGGGCTTACAGAGCAACATATTCATTAGCAATTAATTTAGTGCAAGATTCAGGTTTTAAATTATGAGTAGGGTGGATTAAGGCGTTGGTTTTTACGCCGAATCCACCTTCAATGTATTTGTAAATGGTGGGTTCGCTCCGCTTAACCCACCCTACCCTAAATCCGCATAAATAAAATGAAAATTCCTATACAATTAAATTACGCCACCAAGTCACAAAGTCACAAAGAAAAACTTAGTGTCTTTGTGACTTTGTGACTGTTTTGAAATTCCTAAGGAGCCGTTAATATATTAAGGTAGCAAGTCGGCTCTGCGATTTGGTCGGATGGTATAGTTCCAATCACCAAGGAACGGGTTGCGCTCCAAATGAA
>Ga0082335_1002476_pt1 | contig 34391 bp, 31 predicted proteins | sample Subgrocontami58m_FD_72375 | JGI IMG/M metagenome (GOLD analysis project Ga0082335, IMG submission 72375) | Subsurface groundwater microbial communities from S. Glens Falls, New York, USA - GMW37 contaminated, 5.8 m (SPADES assembly) (version 2) ... | reverse complement strand
CGCAGGGGGGTGGCGATACGACCCAGCGACTGTCGGGGCTCTCCACCGAAATCGCGCCAGTCGGCGCGCAGGCCATCCAGCAGCCGGTCGGCCAACCCGGCCTCGTCGTCCGTCATGCTGCCGCGCATCTCGGCACCCGCCACCACATGGGCGAGGTCTGCGGTGGTGTCGACGGGAAGATCCGGCTCGGTGCTCACGGACGCACGAGGGTAGCGCCACCGCCGGACCCCTAGGATTCCGCCGGATGACCACCCTGAACTTCCGGCCGGCGGTGGCCCTGTCGGGCACCGTGGCGGTCCCACCGGACAAGTCCCTCACGCATCGGGCATTCCTGCTCGCGGCGGTCTCCGACCGCGCGGTCACCGTGGACAGGCCACTGGATTCAGAGGACACGGCCGCCACGCTGCAGGCCGTGCGGCTTCTCGGGGCCGGTGTGCAGGGTGACCTGGCCTCGCGCGTGGTGGTGACGGGTCGTGGCCTTCGTGGCCTGACGCCCCCGCCGATGATCGACTGCGCGAACGCCGGTACGCTGATGCGCCTCATCACCGGGCTGCTCGTGGGCCAGCCGGGCGACTGGACCTTGCTCGACGGCGATGACTCGCTGCGCGGCCGGCCGATGATGCGCATCGCCACACCCCTCCGGGCCATGGGCGCGGAGATCACCACGGCCGAGGGAGGAACGCCGCCGATGGCGGTGCGCTGCGGCGTGCCGCTGCATGGCGCCACGCACGACCTGTCGGTGGCGAGCGCACAGGTCAAGAGCTGCATCCTCCTGGCGGGCCTCTTCGCGGACGGGGAGACCTGGGTGCGTGAGCCCGCGCCCTCGCGCGATCACACCGAGAGAATGCTCGAGGCCTGTGGTGTACCGCTGCTGCGTCGGGACGGCATGGTGGGCGTGCGCGGCCCCGTGGCGTCGCTCTCGCTTCCGGACATGCGCGTGCCGGGCGACTTCTCGTCGGCGGCCTTCGCTCTGGTGGCGGGTGTGCTGCGGGGAGACCCCGAGGTGTGTGTGACCGGGGTGAACCTGAACCCGGGCCGCACCGGGCTTCTCGGGGTGCTTGGGCGCATGGGCGCGGATGTGCGGGTGGAGGCCGGTGCCGACGTCGCGGGAGAGCCCTTCGGGGACGTGATCGTGAGGCGCGCCGGAACGCTGCAGGCCACCGAGGTGGTGGCCGACGAGGTGCCGTCGATGGTTGACGAACTGCCGCTGGTCGGCCTGCTCGGCGCGCTCGCCGCCGGTACGACGGTGGTACGGGGTGCGGCGGAACTGCGCGTGAAGGAGAGCGACCGCATCGCGACGGTCGTCGGCCTGCTCAGTGCGATCGGTGCGAACGCGCAGGAGAGAGAGGACGGCTTCACCGTGACCGGCGCCCCCACGCTTCGTGGGGGCGAAGTGGACGCCGTCGGAGACCACCGCCTCGCCATGCTCGGCGCCATCGCGGGGGTCGTGAGCGAGGAGGGGGTCACCGTGAGGGGCTTCGAGGCCTCTGCCGTGTCCTATCCGGGTTTCGCGTCCGACATGGCGTCCATCGGGGTCGAGTACTCGTGATCGTGGCGATCGACGGACCCGCCGGCGCGGGGAAGAGCACGGTCGCCCGCGCGGTGGCCGTGCGTCTTGGTGTGGGCTATCTCGACACCGGCTCGATGTACCGAGCCCTCGCGCTGCTCGCGATTCGTCGCGGCGTGGCGCCCTCCGATGGCCCTGCGCTCACGGCGCTGTCCCGGCAGCACCCCGTTGAACTGCGGCCGGGGCCGGATGGCCTGCGGGTGATGATCGCCGGCGACGATGTGACCGTGGCGATCCGTGAGGCCGATGTCACGGCCACGGTGTCCGAGGTGGCTGCGCACGCCGACGTTCGCGCGGAGATGGTGGCGCGTCAGCGCGGCATCATGGAGCGGGGCGACTGGGTGTCCGACGGCCGCGACATCGGCAGCGTCGTCTGCCCCGGGGCGGAGGTGAAGGTGTTCCTCACGGCCTCGGTCGACGAGCGTGCCCGGCGGCGCCACGCCGAACTGGTGGCACGGGGGGAGAGGGTGGACCTGCGCGCGATCCGCGGCGACGTGGAGCGGCGCGACAACGCGGATTCCTCGCGTGCCGCGAGTCCGCTGGTGGTGGCCGACGGTGCCATCGTGGTGGACACCACGGGTATGGGCATCGCGGAGGTCGTCGACCGCATCGCGGGGATGGTCGAGGCGGGCGGCGCATGACCGCGCGGTACGAGAGCCCGGCCGACGCCGTGAGACTGCGCGGGTGGTTGTGGCGGCCGTCCGCGGCCCTGATGACCGTCTGGTTTCGCACGGCACTGCGCATGCGCGTGCGCGGCAGGGAGCACGTACCGCGCACGGGTGCGGTGCTGATCGTGTGCAACCACCTGTCCAACATCGATCCGCCTCTGGTGGGGTGGGCCGCCCGCCCGCGCCGTTCCTTCTATATGGCGAAGTCCGAACTCTTCGGTAACCGCCTGGGCGCGTGGATCATCAGTTCGCTCGGGGCGTTCCCCGTGGTGCGGGGCGGTGCCGACAGGAACGCCCTGCGCGTGGCGCGGGACCTCCTCGCACGCGGTGAGTCGGTGCTCATGTTCCCGGAGGGCACGCGTTCGCGCACGGGCCTCCTGCGCGCGGCATTCCCCGGCGCGGGCTCGCTGGGGCTCGAGGAAGGCATTACCATTGTCCCGGCCGCCCTCTGGGGCAGTCAGCACCGCTTCGGGCCCGTGCACGTCGTGTTCGGCCCGCCGGTCTCCACGGAGGGGCTCGCGCCGGGGTCGCGTGGCGCCCGCGCAATCGAGCTGACACGGCGCATGATGCAGGCAATCGCCGACCTCGTTCCCGCCGTCGGCGGGCCCCCGCAGGTCGTGAACGACGGGCAGCCGTCGCTGGAGAAGGACGCATGAGCGAAGCCAACCAACCCCCGAAGCGACCGGTCGGACCGGACCGCCCGCGTGGGCGCGAACGCCATGCCGCCCGCGGAAGCACCGTGGCCCGTGACCAGCCGGTGGTGGCGGTCGTCGGCTACCCGAATGTTGGCAAGTCGACGCTGTTCAACCGGCTCACCGGCCGGCGCGAAGCCGTTGTCGATTCCATGCCGGGCGTCACACGCGATCGCCGTCAGGGCGGTGCCGAGTGGAACGGACGCCAGTTCCAACTACTCGACACCGGTGGCATCGACGAGTCGGACCCCACGCCCATGGGCAGGCAGGTGGCGGCTCAGGCGATCGTCTCGATCGACGAGGCCGACCTCATACTGTTCGTTCTCGACGCCCGCGTGGGCGCGGCCCCGGGAGATCTCGAGGTGGCCGAGCGGCTGCGTCGCTCGAAGCGCCCGATCATCGTGGTGGCCAACAAATGCGATAACGAAGAGGCAGAGGCGCGCGCGCAATCGCTGTGGAGCCTGGGCCTGGGCCCGGTGGTGTGCGTGTCGGCCCTTCATGGCCGCAGCATCGGCGACTTCCTCGACGTTCTGGTCGACAGCCTTCCGGACATCGCGATCGAGGATCACGATGATGATGACCTCGAGCGGTCGCCGGCCTTCTGCATCATGGGGCGCCCCAACGTGGGCAAGAGCTCGATCCTCAATGCGCTGCTCGGGGAGGAGCGCATGATCGTGCACGACCGCCCGGGCACCACGCGCGACCCCGTGGACACCCTGATCGAGTTCGACGGGCAGGAGATCGTCCTGATCGACACGGCCGGGCTTCGGCGACGCGGCCAGATGCGCGAGGACGTGGAGCACTACAGCCAGATGCGCGCCCTCGATGCCGCGGGCCGGTCGGATGTGGCGATCGTGGTGGCCGATGCCACGGAGGGCATCACCGAGGCCGATCTGGCCGCCTGCGACCTTGCCGCCCATGCCCACTGCGCCACGCTGTTGGTGCTCAACAAGTGGGATCTCGCGCAGCCCGATCTTGAGGACCTGACCGGCCGCGTGCGCAGGAAGTCCCGCCAGCACCCGTCGATCGTGGCGTGCTCCGCCGTCGATGGCGAGGGGCTGCATCGCATCATCCCCGCCGCGCTGCGCCTGTACGAGAAGAGCCGCACGCGCCTGTCGACCCATGCCCTGAACAATGCGCTTCGCGCTCTGGCCGAGGAGCGACCCGGACCGCGTCACGGCAAGCGCCGTCTGTCAATGCGCTTCCTCGTGCAGACCGGTGTCGGGCCGCCGGTGTTCCGCCTGGAGGTGAACGACCGCTCTCTCATGACCCGCGACTACGGGTTCTGGCTCGAGAACCGACTGCGTGATCACTTCGACCTGAGCGGTGTGCCGGTCGACATCGAGGTGAGGACTCGCGAGTGATCCGCATCGCCGTGATCGGGGCGGGGGCATGGGGGTGCACCTTTGCCTGCCTCGCCGCGCGTGCGGGATCGGAGGTCACCCTCGTGTGTCGCACGCCCGAGCAGGCCTCGGCTCTGGCCGGTACACGGCGCGATCCCGTCCGTCTGGGAGATGCCACCCTTCCGCAATCCGTGCGGGTGACCCATGTGTCCGACACCGGGGCGACCGACGGCGCGTCGCTGGTCGTGGTGGCGCTGCCCAGCCGCGCGGTGGCAGGCGCCGCGGCGGATATCGCGGCGCGCATCCCTCGGGGTGCGGGCGTTCTGTCCCTGACCAAGGGGCTCGAGCAGGGCACGGGACGCGTGCTGTCGCAGGTGTGGCGTGATGTTCTGGGTGCCGATGTCCCCTTCGCGGTGCTGTCAGGCCCCAACCATGCCGAGGAGATCGCCGCCGGGCAGCCCGCTGCGGCCGTGGTGAGTGGCGACCTCATCCTGTCCCGACGCGTGCAGGCGGCGGTCTCGGGCCCCGGCTTCCGCGTGTACCTGAACCACGACCTGATGGGCGTCGAGCTCTGTGGCGCGGCGAAGAACGTGATCGCGCTCGCCGCGGGAATGTCCGATGGTCTGGGATTCGGCGACAATGCCAAGGCCGCGCTGATCACGCGCGGACTTGCGGAGATGAGCCGCCTGGGCGCCGCCGCGGGCGCCAGCGACGCCACCTTCCGGGGGCTGGCGGGCATGGGCGATCTCGTTGCCACGTGCACCAGCCGCCATAGCCGCAACCGGCGCGCGGGCGAGCTTCTGGCCCAGGGCGTACCGGCATCCGAGGTGGAGCAGCGGGTGGGCCAGACGGTGGAGGGGCTTGCCACCGTGCGGGCGCTCCTGGTGCGGGCGCGGGACGAGGGCGTGGAGCTCCCGATATCCGACCAGGTGGCGGCGGCGGCGTTCGAGGGGCGCCCGGCCGTGGAGTGCCTGAGCGCGCTCATGAACCGTGCGCCTGCCGCCGAGGCCTGACCCGGCGCCTGTCGCGAACTGAACCGAGGCTTTACCCGGAATGTGATGATTGGTGCATGCGGGGCGTTACCCTGACGTGGACCTGACGGCCCGATGGAGGTTTCCTGACATGACCCCGAAGCTCTGCGTTCGCCGGATCAGCCGACATCGGCTTCCGCTCACGGCCCTCGCCGCCGTCGCGGGTGGCGCCGTTGTTCTCGCCGGGTGCGGCGGCAGCGACTCCGCCGGGTCCGCCGCGGGCACCGCCGCCGGCTACGTACCTGCTGCGAGCCCCCTCTACTTCGAGATATCCACCGACACCTCCGGGCCGCAGTGGACCCAGCTCACGGCGCTGGCAAGGTTCTTTCCCGCCTACGCCAACATGAAGAAGGGTCTCGACAAGGGGCTGTCGAGCAATGGAATCGACTGGAACACCGAGGTGAAGCCGCTCCTCGGCAAGGACGCCGCCCTTGCGGTGCCATCTCTTCCCGACGCATCGGCAGTCGCCGGTGCGCTGTCCGATCCCGCGAAGGCCGCGGGCGGCGTCGCCGCCAAGGCAGCGGACCAGCCGGTGCTCGCGGTGCTCGAGATCGCGCCCGGCAAGTCGGCCGAGATGAAGAAGCTGCTCACATCGCAGGCTGGCTCGGGCATCTCGCAGACGGGCACAAAGGATGGCGCCACGCTGTATGCGGATGCCGCGGGTGGCATGTATGCGGCTGTGAACGACCAGGTCGTGATCATCGGCTCGTCGCAGGATGTGGTGGCAAAGGCTCTCGACGCCCACGCCGCGGGTGGCGATCAGGTGCTGTCGGGCGCGGCGCGCTTCAACGATGCCCTCGCGAAGTTGCCGAGCGATGTCTTCGCGCAGGCGTACATCAACCTGGAGGGCATCGCGAAGGACGCCCTTGCCGCGGTGCCACAGGCCGAGCAGCTTGCGGGTGGCCAGTTGACGGGTGTGGTCGCCATGTCCATCACCGCCGAGAAGACCGGCCTGCGCATGAAGGCGGTCCTGGTGGGTGCCCCACCCGCGATCGCGCAGACCGAGTATTCGCCCACCCTGCTGGCGTCCGCCCCGCAGGACGTCCTTGCATATGTGGGCTTCAACCGTCTCGCCGACACCGTGCAGCGCGCGCTCACGTCGGTCAGTGACAGCGCATCGAGTGACACCAAGACGCAGATCGACACCCTCACGGGTCAGTTGCCGCTGCTGCTGGGGGTCACCGGTGACGACCTGCGCAACCTGACCGGCGGCGAGCACGCGGTGGTGGTGACCGCCGGTCGCAGGGTGCCCGCCGTGTCGCTGATGTTGCAGACCGCCAGCGGTGTGCAGGCTGCCAAGAGTCTGGCGGCGCTGTCGAAGAGCGTCCCGAAGGTGCTCCATCAGTTCGGCGGCGTGAAGAAGAAGCTGCCCGCATGGACCGCCGTGGACCTGGGTGGCGTGAAGGGACAGCAACTGGCCCTGGGCGGCACCGGCAGGGTGGTGTGGGGCGTCAAGGGGGATCTGGCCGTTATCGGTACACAGGTCACGGGCGTGGCGCGGGTTCTGTCGCCCCCGGCGGGAACCCTGCCGCTGTCCCGGACGCCGGCCTTCACCACCGCCACGCAGGGGATGCCCGATCAGGTGACCGGCCTGGTGTGGGTCAATGTGGCCCGCGTTCTGCCGGTGCTCAGGGCCAACGGGTCGTTCCGCGGCAAGGACGGGCAGCGGACGCTGAACAACCTGCGGGTGGTGAAGAACGTGGCCGCATGGAGCAGTGGGGGCGAGACTCCCACGGTCGAGGTGTTCCTGGGGCTGTCCCGCTAGGGGATGGGGGAGGCGTCGCCCCCGCGGCGGCGCCTCCCACGTCTTTCGTGTACGCATGAACCGCTGATAATCTCGCACGCGCTGAAGTCGACGGCGAGGAGCCGCATGAGCGAGTACCTGTTCACATCGGAGTCGGTCACCGAGGGCCACCCCGACAAGATCGCCGACCAGGTGTCGGACGGCGTCCACGACGCCATCCTGGCGGCGGACCCCGCGGGTCGTGTCGCCTGCGAGACCCTCATCACGACTGGCCAGGTGATGGTGGCCGGCGAGATCAGCACCCAGACCTACGTGGACATCCCCAAGGTGGTGCGCGACACGATTCGCCACATCGGATACACGGACTCCCGGGACGGCTTCGATGCCGACACCTGCGCCGTGTCGGTGGCCATCGATGAGCAGAGCCCGGACATCGCCCAGGGCGTGGACGACGCCTATGAGCACCGCGCCCACGGCGACGCCGACAGGTACGACCTGCAGGGTGCCGGCGATCAGGGTCTGATGTTCGGCTTCGCGTGTGACGAGACCCCCACGCTGATGCCGCTGCCCATCACCCTCGCGCATCGTCTGTGCGAGCGCCTGGCTGCCATGCGCAACACCTCCATGGGCTACCTGCGCCCGGACGGCAAGGCCCAGGTCAGCGTGCGGTACGAGGGCCTGACGCCGGTGGGCGTGGATGCCGTGGTCGTGAGCAGCCAGCACGCCGAGGACGTCTCGAACGATTTGCTGCGTGAGGAGATCACCCGGCAGGTCATCCAGCCCGTGCTCCAGGACTTCGGCGTGTGGCGGCCCGACGTGACCATGTACATCAACCCGACGGGCAAGTTCGTCATCGGCGGCCCCATGGGGGACTGCGGCCTGACAGGCCGCAAGATCATCGTGGACACCTACGGCGGCATGTCGCGTCACGGCGGCGGCGCGTTCTCCGGCAAGGACCCCTCGAAGGTGGACCGCTCGGCCGCGTACGCCGCTCGATGGGTGGCCAAGAACGTGGTGGCCGCGGGCCTCGCCACCCGATGCGAGGTGCAGGTGGCGTATGCCATCGGCGTTGCCCGCCCGGTCTCGATTCACGTGGAGACCTTCGGCACCGAGACCCGGTCTCCCGAGCTCATCAACCAGTGGGTCGAGAAGAACTTCGACCTCCGCCCCGCCGCCATCATCGAGCATCTTGACCTGAGGCGACCGATCTACCAGAAGACCGCGGCGTACGGCCACTTCGGCCGCACCGATCCGGACTTCACGTGGGAGAGCACGGAGATCGGTCAGGAGCTCTCCGGCCGCGCCGCCACGGGGTGATCCTTCGGGCGGGGGGACGGCCGCGCAGGTCGTCCCCCTCGTCGCCGTTCGCGCCCTTGATCGGGCGCTCGACTACGCGGTGCCGTCCGCGCTCGACGCGGCCGTCGTGCCGGGCGCCCTGGTGGCAGTGCGATTGGGGCGGCGCCCGGTGCTGGGCGTGGTCGTGGGCCGCAGCCCGGCCACGCATGAGGGGGCGCTCACCGAGGTGGCGGGTGTCGTCGATGCCCCGGTGGTGTCAGCCGAGATGCTGGCCCTTGCCGAGTGGGTGTCGCGGAGGACCCTGAGCCCCCTGGCGGCCTGCCTGCGCCTGGTGTTGCCGCCGGGGGCGGAGGGCGCACTTCGTCGTCGCCCCGACGGGTCGTGGGTGCTGGGCACGGCGTCGGGCCAGGGCCGCGCGCGATTGGTTGCACGGGCTATTCCCGGTGCGGACCCACCCACGGGTGGGCGCAGGGCGGAGGTGATCGCGGCACTTGACGTGGCCGGAGGCGTGCTGGAGGGTGCCGAGTTGGTGCGACGCGCCAGCACCACGATGCCCACGTTGCGACGCATGGCCGCCGATGGACAGATCGCTCTCGCACCCGAGCGCGCCGACGTGAGCGGCCTTGACTGGTTCGGCCCCGCGCCACCGCCGGACGAACCGCCGCCCCTCACGGCGGATCAGGACGCCGCGGTGCGAGCGGTGACGGCGGCATTCGATGCACCCGATGGCGATGCCCTGCTGCTGCACGGGGTGACCGGCTCGGGCAAGACCGAGGTCTATCTCAGGGCAATCGTCGAGGCACGCTCACGGGGCCTCTGCAGCCTGGTGCTGGTTCCGGAAATCGGCTTGACGCCGCAACTGCTGGGGCGTCTGCGCGCGCGCCTCGGAGAGCGCGTGGCGGTGTGGCACTCGGCGCTCGCCCCCCCGGAGCGTGCGGCCGAGGACCGCCGCATCCGCGCGGGTGAGGCCGATGTGGTGCTTGGGGCCAGAAGCGCGGTCTTCGCGCCGCTGCGCGACATCGGCCTGATCGTGGTGGACGAGGAGCACGACTCGTCGTACAAGCAGGACTCCACGCCCCGTTACGACGCGCGGCAGGTGGCGTTTCGGCGTGCCCGCGATTCCGGAGCGGCGCTGGTGTACGGAAGTGCCACGCCCCGGCCCGAGGCCTGGCACGCCCTGCCGCGCGTCACGCTGTCCGAGCGCGCCGATGGCGCCGTTCTTCCCCCCGTTCAGGTGGTGGACATGCGCACCCAGCCCCCCGGGCCGGTGTCGCGGCCCCTTGCCACCGCGCTGCAGGCTGCCGCAGAGCGCGGCGAGAAGGCGATCGTGCTGCTGAACCGCAGGGGCTTCTCCCGCACCACGCTGTGCCGATCGTGCGGGTGGATCGCCCGCTGCCCCGACTGTGACGTGCCAATGGTGCTGCATCGCGAGGGCGGATCGGAGCGGCTGGCCTGCCATCACTGTGGCCTGGAGAGGCGACCACCAGCGGCCTGCCCGGCATGTCGATCCGTTGACGTGGGCCGTCAGGGATCGGGTACGCAGGCGCTGGAGGAAGCACTCGAGGTGGCGGTTCCGGGAGTGCGACTGGTGCGCCTGGACGCCGACACCGCAGCCCGACGCGGCGGCATCGTGGGCATGCTCGAGGAGTTCTCGCGTCCCGGAGCGGCGATCCTGCTGGGTACGCAGATGGTGGCCAAGGGGCACGATCTTCCCGACGTGACCGTGGCCGCCGTGCTTGATGCCGATGCCGCCCTGCAGCATGCGGACTTCCGTGCGGAGGAGCGGGCGTTCTCGCTCATCGTCCAACTGGCCGGTCGTGCCGGGCGCAGGAAGGGCGAGCCCGCGCGGGTGGTGGTGCAGGCGTGGGAGCCCGCCGCACGCGCGGTGCGTCTGGCTGCGGGGCACTCCGTGCAGGAGTTCGTCGAGGGCGAGATCGAGCGCCGACGGGATCGGGGTATGCCACCGCACGGGCACCTGCTTCGCCTGGTGATCGAGGGCGACAACGCGCAGAGGGTCGTCGAGGTGGCTGATGGGCTGGCCGACGTCCTGCGCGAGGGTCATCCGGCGATCGGCGTGCGTGGTCCCGCGCGACTTCACCGGCTGCGTGGTCGCACCCGGCGCGCGATCCTGCTGTCAGCAGCCCTGTCATCAACCCTCACGGCCGCCGTGCGGCGCGTGTTGGACACACCGGGAGGGCCGGCCGCGCTCTCCGGGGTACGCATCGGAGTGGATGTGGATCCCCAGGACACCTGACGGATCACACATTCCGGTAGCCTCACGGCGCCCAATGTCCCCGTCATTCCGAGGTTCCGCCGATGCCCGTCCCGCGTCTTTTCGAGTCCCCATCCGATCCCCGCGAGCAGTGGACGCACGTCCTCGCGTCGGTGCTCGCGCTCTCTGGCCCCGAAACCCGCACGGCCCTGCTACGAGAGTTCACGGGTGAAGACCTTCCGGACGCTGGTTCGCCCATCGTGCGTGAGTTCGCCCCTGCGGGCGACGACGTCATCGACATCGTCATCCAGGAGCGAGACAAGGCGTGGGTCGTGGCCATCCAGACCTCCCTGGCGTTCCAGGGCGACATCCAGGCACGTCTCAGCACCGCTGCCGGGGCCCTCGAGGGGTACGGTCGCGTCATCGTGCTGGCCATCACCGCTGACAGGAAGCCGGGGCCGTCCATCGAGGGCGCGCGCTCGGCCGGAATCGACGCCCGGTACTGCTCGTGGCTTCGGGTGCGCGACTGGGTTCAGGAGCGCCCCGAGCGCGGCAAGGCCCAGGGCGTGGACCTGGCGCTTCTGCGCGAGGCCGAGTACGTACTCACGCCCCACGTGGCCGAGCTCTACCGCCTTGAGGACATCGTGCCGACCGTACCGGTGGAGGCTCGTGAGGCGGTCACCGCCGCCTTCTTCGGCCTGAACGGCATCTCTCCGGCTCCCCGCATCGACCAGCACGCGGACGGGGCCACGGCCGTGTTCCCGCGCACCGGCGACCCGCAGGTGGAACTGGTGATTCGGGGTGGCTCCGCCACGTTCGCGCTGAACGTCGAAGGCGGCCCGGGCATGGGCGCCACGGACACCCCCGGCTGGGGCGGCCTGGCGATCGGATCCGACGACGACTGGATCGCCGGCGGCTCATGGGCCCTGTCCACCGCACGCCGTCTGCTCCCCAGGAAGAGGTAGTCACCACGGCCGCCGTGGGCACGACCGACGGGCTCATCGCCGACCGCTGGGTGGTCGGACCAGTCCTTGCCCACGGCGGCCAGGCCACCGTCCATCGTGCGCACCATGTGTCGCTGGGACGCACTGCGGCCATCAAGCTTTTCCACCCCCACGTGTGGGCGGACCCCGCATTCCGCGTGCGGTTCCGTCGTGAGTGTGAGGCGCTGGTGGCGCTGGAGCACCCCAACGTCATCCCCGTGCTCGATGCCGGGGAGTCGGAGGGCACGGGCTGGCTGGTGATGCATCTGGCCGTGGGGGGCAGCCTGGCTGACCGCCTGGCGGCCGGGCCGCTGCACGTGGATGAGGCCGTGGCCATCCTTCGTCAGGTCGCAGCCGCGCTCGATGCCGCGCATACGGCCGGTCGCCTTCACCGTGATGTCAAGCCCGGAAACGTGTTGCTCGAACCGGATGGCCACGTATGGCTGGCCGACTTCGGCGTTGCCCGCCCCGTGGGCACGACCACGACGGTGACCGGCCAGTTGGTCGGCACCGCGGCATACATGGCCCCCGAGGTCATCGGTGGCGAGCGTGCCCGGCCTCCCGCCGACGTCTACGCCTTCGCGTGCATGGCCTTCGAGGTGCTCACCGGTATCCGGCCGTTTCCCGACGCCGAGGTGGGTGCCGTGCTCTTCGCCCACCTGGAGCGCCCGGCTCCACGCGCCCGCTCGCTGCGGCCCGACCTGCCCAGGTCGGTTGACCGCGTGCTGGCGGCGGGCCTGGCCAAGGACCCCCGGGATCGCCCACGCACGGCGACGGCTCTGGTTGACGGCCTCGTGCGGGCGCTGCCGGGGCCCGGCGCGACGGTGTCCCTGGTGCCACCGATCGTGCCGCGACGCCTCCGGCGCCAGGGCCGGGGCCGCCGTGCGGCACTCGCCGCAGGTGGGGTGATGCTCGCGGGGTGCACCGCGGGGCTGGCCCTCGTGATGGCCGCGAGCGACGACACTCCCGCGGCGATCGCGGCGGAGCGACTCCTTCCAACCATCCCCACGGCGGGAGGGGAGATGCGTGGACGTGCGGCGTCGCCGGGCGCGGTGCCGGGTACGTCGCTTCGCGATCGGGTGGCGGTGGCGCACGCGCGGGATGGTCTCACCCTGTACGCCGTGGAGGCGGGAACCTCACGTACCAGCGACGCGGTGGGGCACCAGATCACGTCTGCACTGGCCTCATCGGGCCTGGCGGTGGGCCCGGTTGATCTGCAGGGCGGCGGCATGGCTGTCGTGGCACATGGCTCCGCGGACCTGCTGCGCTTCGGCGACACCTGGGCGGTGGCACGGGTTCCGGGCGCCACATCGTCGGCGCCGACGCGCATCGTGGTGGCACGGGGCGACGGCGGGGCGCCCACGCGGTGGGCCGATGCCCTGTCCGCCGCACGACCGGGCGCGGTGCACACACCGTCCTGATCGGCCCCCCACGCAGGCTCACGGGGCGCCCGGTGGTACCCTCATACCGATGCCGCGCCGTTCATTTGATGACCCCGAGCGCGAGGTTCTGCGCCTCGCCGCCCTTGAGCACATTCGCCAGTACGGCGACCCCGTGCTCCGCACTCCCGCCGAGCGCGTGGAGGTGTTCGACGACACGCTCGGGGAGGAGGCCCGCTTCATGGCGCAGATCATGGAGGACGGCCACGGCTGTGGACTGGCCGCTCCGCAGGTGGGACGCCTCAGGCGCCTCATCGTGATCCGCCCGGATGACGAGGGGCCGACGCACGCGTTGGTGAACCCCGAGGTCATCTCGCACAGCGACGACGAGGAGATCTGCAGCGAGGGCTGCCTGTCCGTGGGCGAGGTCACGGTGGACGTCTCGCGTCCGCTCGCGATTCGCATTCGTGCGCAGGACCTGTCCGGAACGCAGTTCGAGGCGGACCTCGAGGGGTTCCCCGCCCGGGTCGTGCAGCACGAGATCGACCATCTCGACGGAATTCTGATCCTCGACCGGGCCTCGGCGGACGACCGCCGGGCGGCTCTCGCGGAACTGCGCGACTCGCTTATCCCGAGCATCTAGGGGCCCTCCGTGCGGGTCATCTTTGCCGGGAGCCCCGCTCCCGCCGTGCCCGTACTCCGGGCTCTCGTGGATTCCCCTCACGAGGTCGTGCTCGTCGTGACCCGGGAGGACCGCCCGCGTGGGCGGTCACGCACACCCGTGCCCACGCCCGTGGGAGAGGCCGCCGCCGAGATGGGTATCCCCGTGCTCAAGCCGGCCTCGATCAACGCGCCGCAGTCGCTGGATGCCCTGCGTGCCGCGGATGCCGGTGTCCTGGCCGTGGCCGCCTATGGTCAGATCCTGCGCGAGGACGTGCTGGCCGGCTGGCCCTGCATCAACGTGCACTACTCACTTCTTCCCGCCTACCGTGGTGCCGCACCGGTGGAACGCGCCCTGATGGACACGGCAGAGGTGACCGGAGTGACCATCATGCAGATGGATGCGGGATTGGATACGGGCCCGATCATCGAGGCCGTACCGGTGGGAATCGGCGCCGATGACGATGCCGGATCGATGCTGATGCGGCTTGCGGAGGCCTCTGGCCCGCCCCTCATCCGTGCCCTGGACGCTGTGGACGCCGGCGAGCTGTCATCGGTTCCCCAGCCGGATCAGGGCGCATCCGTGGCCGCCAAGATCACAGATGCCGATCGCCCGATCGATCCGTCCCGTTCGGCAGGGGATCTCGCGGGGCAGGTGCGTGCGCTGTCGCCGCATATCGGCGCCGTGTTGCGCATCGACGGCGCGCCCTTCAAGATCTGGCGTGTGCGTGTGCTTCCGGATCCGGTGCCGCCGGGCCTCACGGCGGATGCCGGGTCGCTGGTGCTCGGCACCGCGACCACCGGCCTTGAGATCCTGGAACTGCAGCCGCCCGGTAAGGGCCGTATGGCTGCCGACGTCTTCATGAGGGGGTACCGCGGTGGCCTCACGCTCACACCCTAGGCGCAGGGCCCCGGTGCCCGGCGCATCGGCGGCGCGGCGCGTGGCCCTGGACGTGCTGCGGCGCGTTGACGACGGTGCATACGCCGACCGCGCATTCTCGGCAGAGGCGGCGCGCGCGGGGCTGGACCCCCGGGAGCGCCAGCAGGCCCATCGCCTGGCCTTCGGCACCGTGCAGATGCGCCGCATGCTCGATTGGCTGATCGATGGTTCGGCCGAGCACCCCGAGCGTCTTGAGGCCGGGGTGCGTGACGTGCTGCGCCTTGGCGCCTACGAGTTGATCTCGTCGGACGGCGTACCCGATCGCGCGGCGGTTGACCAGGCCGTTCATCTGGCCCGCGCGCTGCCCGGGCCACGCGGGCGTGCCCCCGCACGCGCGGGGGTCGTCAATGCCGTGCTGCGGCGTATCGCGACCGATGGCGCTGCCCGCCTGGCCACTCTGGGCCCGGAGGACGCCGCAATCCGTCACTCGTTCCCGGACTGGATCGCCGCGGGGCTCATCGCGTCGCTCGGGGCGGTCGATGCGGATGCCGTGATGGCCGTGGCCAACGTCGCCCCGGAATCGGCCATTCGCTGGAACCCGTTGCGTGGTCCCCGGGTGAGCGTTGAGGCCGAGGTCCCCCCATGGCATGGTGATCCCATGCTGCCTGAGGCCATGGTGCTTGAGGAGCCGTTCGCGCTTGAGGACTCGGCCGCATGGGCACGCGGTCGGGCGATGGGGCAGAGCAGGGCATCGATGCTGCCGGCACACGTGCTCATGCCGCGTGCGCGCGAGCGGGTGCTCGACCTGTGCGCAGCCCCGGGCGCCAAGGCATCCCACCTGCAGGCGCTCGCCATGGGTGGGGTTGACCTCGTGGCCGTGGAACTGCATCCCGCCCGCGCCCGCGCACTGCGCGATCTGGCCCGCCGCATGGGTGCGCGCATGGACGTCATCGTGGGCGACGGACGCAGCGTCTCCATTCCCGGAGGGCCCTTCGACGCGGTGCTGGTGGATCCGCCCTGTACGGGTACCGGCGTGCTGGCCTCACGCCCGGATTCCCGCTGGCGTCGCCGTGAGGAGAGCCTGGGGCCGCTCACTCAGCTGCAGGGCGAGCTGCTGTCCCGCGCCCTGGAGTCCGTGCGCCCCGGTGGGCGTGTCGTCTACTCCACGTGCACGTTGCTGGCCGCCGAGAACGAGGAGGTCGTGATGGGCTCAGGCGCCCGCGTTGACGACCTCTCGGACGAGTTTCCCGGCATGGCGTCCCCGGGCCTTCCGGGTGCCCTGCTCACGCTGCCGCACCTCCATGGTTCCGACGGCTTCTTCGTGGCACGGCTCCTCGTCCAATAACCTGCGGTCCATGCCCGCGCACCCCGACACACCCGCCGTCTGCCCGTCGCTCATGTCCGCCGACCCGCTGCGGTTGGGCGAGCAGCTGGACGCCCTGCTCGATGCCGGCGCCCGCGTGTTTCACGTGGACGTCATGGATGGCCGCTTCGTACCCAACCTGATGCTGGGCACCCAGACCACGCGGGGCGTGGCCGACCGTGTGCAGCCCCGTGGCGGTGTGGTCGACGTTCACCTGATGGTGGAGCGCCCCGGCCTGGCGATTCGCCTGTTCGCCGCGCACGCGGACATGATCAGCGTGCACGTGGAGGCCGACCCGCACCCGCACCAGTTGCTCACTGAGATCCGCGCCGCCGGCTGCCTGGCGGGGCTGGCCATCAACCCGGGCACGCCGATCTCGGCGGTGTCGGAGTTGGTGGAGCGCATCGACTACGTCAACTGCATGGGCGTGAACCCGGGCTTCAGCGGGCAGTCGTTCATCCCCGAGACCCTCAAGCGCCTGGAGCGCCTGCGCGAGGTGCTTCCGGGCCGCGTTCTGCTGCAGGTGGATGGCGGCGTGGGTGCGGACAACGCAGCCGACACGCGTGCCCTGGGGGCCGACCTCATCGTGTCCGCATCGGCCATCTTCGGCACGCCCGATCCCGTGGCGTCGTACCGCGACCTCGTCAGCCGGGTCGCGGCGGCGTGACCACCCCGGGTCGCCCCACAGCGGCCGAGCGCACCCTGCTGGCCAGGGCGTGCGAGCTGGCAGTCCGGGCACGCGGAACGGTGAGCCCCAACCCGGCCGTGGGCGCGGTCATCGCACTGGGCGACCATGTGGTGGGGGAGGGTTTTCACCGGGGCGTGGGCCTGCCGCATGCCGAGCCCGAGGCCATCGCCGCCGCCGGTGACCGCACGCGCGGGGCCACGCTGGTCTGCACCCTTGAGCCGTGCTCACACACCGGCCGCACCGGCCCGTGCACCGAGGCCGTCATCGCCGCGGGCATCACCCGCGTGGTGGTGGGCACCCTCGACCCCCTGGAGCGCACCCGTGGCCAGGGGGTGCGGCGTCTGGAGCAGGCCGGCATCGAGGTCGCCCTGGCCGATGGCGAGGACGCAATGCGGGCGCGTGAGGTGGCGTCGCCCTTCCTCACCTGGGCCGCCACCGGTCGGCCCGAGGTGATGCTGAAGATGGCTGCATCACTCGACGGCCGGGTGGCCACTCGCACCGGAAACACCCGCTGGATCTCCGGCCCCGAGGCCCGCGCGCTGGTGCACCGCTGGCGGGCGGAGATGGACGCCGTGGGGGTTGGCATCGGCACGGCCATCGCCGACGATCCCATGTTGACCGCCCGCGACGTGGATACCGCCCGCGCGCGCCCCGCACGACGCGTGGTGTTCGACCCCCGCGCCCGCCTGCCGCTCACGTGTGCGCTGGTGCAGACCGTGGACGAGGCCCCGGTGACCGTTGTGGCAGGCAGAGATGCCCCATTTGCGCACGTGGATGCCCTCGCGGCTGCAGGAGTCCATGTGGTGGTGACCGACGCCATCCATGGCGCGGAGTTCCTGGCGCAGGGCCTGGACGCCCTGGGGCGGCGCGGCGTGCAGAGCATCCTCATCGAGGGCGGCCCCACCGTGGCCGGGGCCCTCCTCGAGGCCCATCTGGTGGATCGTCTGGCATGGGTCGTGGCACCCATCGTGATCGGTGGCGACGGCGCACCCGCCGCCGTGCGCGGTGAGGGCGCCGACCAGATCGCCGATGCGGCGAGGATCCCGCAGCCCCGCGTGGAACGCCTTGGTGACGACGTGCTCGTCATCGGTCGTCTGCGGCCGGTTCCGGATGGGTGCGCCTAGATGTTCACAGGCGTGGTGGAGGAGACGGGCACGGTGCGCGAGCGCACTGCCGGCACTGCCGGCGCGCGGCTGGTGGTCGGCTGCGGGGTGGTGCGCGAGGGTCTTGCCATCGGTGACTCCGTGGCCGTGAATGGTGCATGCCTCACCGTGGTGGAGATGGGCGACGACTCGTTTTCCGTTGACTGCGTGGAGGAGACCCTGCGTCGCACGTCCGTGGGCGACTGCGAGCCCGGCGACACCGTGAATCTGGAGCGCGCCATGCGCGTGGGCGACCGCCTGGGTGGACACATCGTGCAGGGGCACGTTGACGGCACCGGCACGGTGCGCGGCATCACCCCCGAGGGCGACGGCGTGCTGATGTCGGTGGCCGCTCCCGACGAGGTGCTGCGCTACGTGGTGGAGAAGGGCAGCGTCACCGTGGATGGCGTCAGCCTCACCGTGGCCAGCCGCCAGCCCGACGGCTTCACCATCGCCCTCATCCCGCACACCATGGCCGCCACCACCTTGGGGTCGGATGCCATCGGCCGCAGAGTCAACCTCGAGGCCGATGTGGTGGCAAAGTACGTCGAGGCGCTGGTCCGACCGCACATTGCCCCTGGGGGGACGTCCTGAGCACCACCACATCACCCTTCGCCTCCGTTGAGGAGGCCATTGAGGACATTCGCAGTGGCCGCATGGTCATCGTGGTGGACTCCGAGGACCGCGAGAACGAGGGCGACATCATCATCGCCGGGCAGTTCGCCACGCCCGATGCCGTGAACTTCATGATCACCCACGCCCGTGGCCTGGTGTGTCTGGCGCTTACGGAGGACCGCTGCGAGCAACTCGGTCTGGGGCAGATGGTGCGCAGGAACGAGGCTCCGCACGGCACCGCCTTCACGGAGGCCATCGAGGCCCGTGATGGCATCACCACGGGCATCAGTGCGCCCGATCGCTCACGCACCATCATGGTGGCCATCGATCCCGAGTCGGTCCCGAGCGACCTGGTGAAGCCGGGGCACGTCTTTCCGCTGCGCGCCAAGGGGGGCGGCGTGCTCGAGCGCGCGGGCCACACCGAGGCCGCCGTGGATCTCGCACGCATGGCCGGGCTCATCCCATCCGGGGTCATCTGCGAGATCATGAAGGACGACGGAACCATGGCCCGGGTTGATGACCTGGTGGGCTACGCGACCGAGCACGGCCTGCGCATGATCACCATCACCGACCTGATCGAGCACCGCCGCCGTACCGAGCGCCTCATCGAACGTGGTGCCGCCGTGCGGCTGCCCACCAGGTACGGGGAGTTCACCGCCGTGGGCTACAGCGCGGTGATCGATGGCAAGCATCACATGGCGCTGGTGAAGGGCGACGTGGCGGGCAAGGAGAACGTGCTTGTGCGCGTGCACTCCGAGTGCCTCACCGGAGACGTCTTCGGCTCGCTGCGCTGCGACTGCGGGGACCAGCTGGATACGGCCCTCCGGATGATTGACGGCGAGGGCCAGGGCGTGTTGCTGTACATCGCCCAGGAGGGCCGCGGCATCGGCCTGCTCAACAAACTGCGCGCCTACGAGCTGCAGGACGAGGGCCGCGACACGGTGGAGGCCAACCTGGAGCTGGGGTTCGCGGCCGACCTTCGGGACTACGGAATCGGTGCGCAGATTCTGGTCGATCTGGGCCTCACCACGATCCGTCAGCTGACCAACAACCCAAAGAAGATCGTGGGGCTGGAGGGCTACGGCCTGCAGGTGGTGGAGCGCGTGCCGATCGAGGTGGCCCCGGGCGAGGAGAACACCCGGTACCTGCAGACCAAGCGCGACAAGATGGGCCACATGTTGCACCACCAGGACCTGCGCATCGACGAGGACGCTCCAGATGGCGAGACCTTGGCGTAGCGGCCCGTCGGCCGTGAAGGGCGCGGCGGTGGATGGGGGAGGGCACCGGGTGTGACGCGGGCGAGTTGCCGCGTGTGGGAGGGAATCGCACCCCGTCACCACCGGGACAGCTCGACATCGGGCCGTGCGCACCGGGCCGCCGCCCGTCATCGTGCCGCTCTTCCTCGAGGGATATCGTTGACGGAGACCCACCCCGCGCGGCATCCGCGCCAGATGGGTCCCCCTTGCGGTGTGTGACCTTCAGGAGGCGTTGTTGTGAGCATCAGAGCCCTGACCCTGATCGCGGCGGCTGTCGCCGTATCGATACCAGCAGGCGCGAGCGCGAACGTTGTGTTTGCCACTCTTTCTGGCGGCACGGCCCCGATCCGGGTGGCGAATGACGACGGAACGGGCGCGCGAACGATCGCCCGGGGGCTTGGCCCCGTGGTCTCGCCAGATGGCGGAAAGGTCGCATACCTGCTGAATTCCGGCGGCGTATCCGACCAGAAGCCCGTTCGTGTCATCGGTGTCGCCACGGGCACGGTCGCCACGGTTGTCGGCCGCTGCATGCCGGGCAGCCTCATGTGGTCACCCGACTCGACCCGCATTCTGTGCCGTACGGAGGCCGTCACGGCCCGGGGCGTGGTCACGGGGAATGGCCTTGCGATCATCGGTCCGGTGCCGGCACAGCTCGTCGCGACGCCCGCGATTCCCTATGGGGTTCTGATTGCGGCGAAGAGGCACGTGATGGGTGAGTTCGGCTGGTCGCCGGACTCCACGCGGATCGTCATTGCCACCGGGCCATTCTCGATGACGGGCGTGGGCATGGACGTCTACGTGGCCGACCCGGCGGCAATGTCTGCGAAGGCACGCATCATGTCTCGGGCCAACTATCCGGTGTGGGGTGCCGCGGGTATCGCCGTGGCGCGGTTCAGGAACGTCTACGTCCGAGTCGGGGGTTCCCGCACGCCGATGACCCACTCGCAGGTGTGGATCGTTCAGCCCGACGGATCCGGTGCGCGGCAGGTCACTCACTACGCGGCCAAGGGGCTGATGATGGGGCCACAGGCCGCCCTGTGGACGCCGTCGGGAGCGGATCTCATCGGCTCGCTCGTGGGCGAGGACGTATCCCAGCTCGTACGCATCGACGTGGCGTCCGGGCGCCCCGTGCGCATCTCCCCGCAGTGGTCACTCGTCACGCCCGTCGCCGTTTCGGCGGACGGCTCACGCATCCTGTCGGTTACCAGTTTCGACACAGCCGCCAGGGGCATCGGTATCGGCAACCGGCTGGAGAGCACCACCACGGCGGGTACCGACCGCCGGGTCATCGCGAGGAATGTCACGGACGCGTCCGTCAGTGCGGACTGGGCGCCGTGATCTGGGCCTCCGGCCCCGCCGCCTGATCGTCGCGAGGGGCGCCCGTGATCCACAGGGCGCCCCTCGGCTGTCAGATCAGTACCTGTACGAGAAGGACAGCGTGATCTTGGTCGCGGTGTCCGCGGCCCGGAAGGTGCACTTCCACGCGCCCGTGCTGCCCGTGATGCTCGGCGTACAGGCGAAGCCCTGGGAGTGGAAGGGCATTTGGATGACACCGGCCTTCCGGACGATGGCCACGGGTGCGGCGCAGCCGGTCATGTCGAGGAATGCATTGGCGACCTGAGTGCCGCTGACCATGACCGTGGTGGGGCCCTTGGCCGTGCCGGCCTTCGAGACCACGCATGTGCCCTTCGTGCTGTTCACGACCACGGTGTCCGGTGCGGCGATGGCCGCCGTGGTTGCCGAGAGTGCGGCGACTGCCGTCGCGATCGCGATGGTGCGTGCGTTCATGGAGTCCTCCGGGAGCGGGCGGTGTGCCCGGGTTCATTCCACGGCTGGGCCCTGCTCCCCTTCCGGGATCGCCCATGCGCCGGGATGCAGGGTAGGGTGGAGAGGTTCCGAATACGGAGCGGCCTCGATGAAGGAGCCAGGATGAACCGGAAACTGCTCACCCCCGCCATCGCCGCGCTCGCGGTGGTCGCAGCGCCGGGCGTCGCCGGAGCGGCGATGACCTACGTGTCCACTCGCACGGCCAGTGCGTCGGGCAACAACCCGATCATGCTCGCGGCCGACGACGGATCGGGCGCCCATCAGGTGGCCTCTGGTGGCACTGCCGAGATCTCGCCGGATGGCACCAAGATCGCGTACCAGACCTTGACGAGAGGTGGCGACGCCCAGGCGACCACCATTCTCGAGCTCGCAACCGGAGCCACGACGAGCGTGACCGGTGGGTGCGTTCTGTGGAACCTCGCGTGGTCGCCCGACTCCGCGAAGTTGTTGTGCCAGACGCAGCGGGTGGTCGGCGAGGCGATCACGGGTGAGGGGCTCGCGATGGCCAGCGTGCCGACCGCCCTGGGTGGGGTGGCGTCGATCGCGGCGACCCCGCTCATCTCCGCCACGGGCAACCATGTGGGCACCCAGTTCACGTTCTCGCCCGACTCCACGCAGATCGCCTTCAGCAATACGCGTGGCAACGCGGGCTTCGGCTACGCCAGCCTCTACCGCATGGATCCGTCCAATCCGGCCGGGCGCACGCGCATCCTTGCGCGCGCCGACACCCCCGTGTGGGGGCCGTCCGGACTGGCGGTCGCCCGTTACTCCACGGTGCGCGCGCGCATGGGCGGGGGCATACCGCAGAGAATGCCCCGTTCCCAGGTGTGGGTGGCCAACCCCGACGGTACGGGCGCGCGACAGGTCACACACTGGAGCGGGTCCGGGCCCATCACCGGGCCGGCCCCGGCGCTGTGGAACCCCGCCGGAAACATCATCATCGGCACCATCGGGGGAGATGACACATCGATCATGTTTCGCGTGCCGGCGGGGGGAGGAAGGATCACGCAGATCCTCGGCACCCGCATGACCGATCCGGTGGCGATCTCGCCGACCGGCTCCACCATTCTGTACCGCGAGAACCTGGACTCGCAGCGCAGCCCACTCGGTACGGTGGGCATCTCCGGGACCGGCCGTCGCATTCTGGCCCGCTATGCGGCGCTGCCGTCGGCGACCGCCAACTGGAACCCCTACCCGTAGGGACGGCGGTGCGCGGGCGGCCCGTCCGGGTCGCCCGCGCGGTTGTCCTGCGCGCCGTGTTCCCCGGTCGTCCCACCCCGATCATCCGATGAACGCTGCGGGTCGCTGGGGGGCTCTTCGCCATGCCCATGCCGCCGTCGGCGGTGGCGGCCGGGCCTCTCGGGCCTCACCACGACGAGTGGTGCGGCGCCCCGCGTGGGTGCCGCCCGGGTTCTCAGCCCAGGGGGATGCGCACGGGCGTTCCGCCGATTGAGCCCGTGTAGGCCCGCGTGCCGTTGGCAGCAAGGGTCAGGCTGCCGTCCATCGCGCCCGGGCCATCAACGCGCACGGTTCCCTGGTAGGTGGATCCGTTGAACCGGAGCGACCCCGTGATGCTCACCGACCGCACGGCGGAGAATCGGGAGAATGCGAGTGCGCTGGGGAAGGTTCCGGTCACCCGGGCGAGCCCGCCGCGCACACCGGGCAGGGCGTTCAGCCCGGAATCCAGAGCGGCCTCCATCGACTGCACGCCGTCCTTGATCGCCAACCGCGCGGCGTGAGCCACACGCCCGGGTGCGCCCGGTGCGCCCATGGGGGTCAGGGCCGAGATCGTGGCCGGCGGCGCGGGGATGGGGCTCAGCGGCGGTGATTCCGCACGGCATGCCGTGGCAATGGCCGGACGACTGGCCAGTACCCGTGCCATCTGCTGGCGTGCGCAGTCGAGCGAGTAGAGCAGCGAGTGTCCGTTGCCCGGCGCCACCACCACGGTGGCCGAGGGCGATCGCGACGCGACCGCCCGGGCGGCCTCAACCGGGGTGCGGAGGTCCTGACCGCCCGAGAGCAGCAGCGTCGGAACGGGTGGCAGGGGGCCCGCCACGAGGGGGTCGATTGCCGCCTCCGGCCACGCGCGGCAGGTCGCGACGGTGGTTCCCTCGCGGGCCGTGGCCTCGGAGAAGGGGGCAAAGGCTGCCGGGCCGAGCGCCGCGATGGCCTGGTCGGCCAGGGCGGTGCGGGTGGCCAGCGGGTCGGCCGACGTCCACGGAATCGCGGTATCGGCGCAGAGCGTGGACATGTAGAGGGCGCTCGAGAGCTCAGTCGGGGGTGGGGAGTCACCGGCGGTGGCCAGCGTCACGATGCGCAGCAGGGGCGCCGGGTCGCCCTTGCGGGCTGCGCGAATCGCCCCCGGCCACAACTCGCGCAGCGGGGTGCTCAGGTCACCGGCAACGAGCAGGTACTCGAGGTCGTCCTGGCTCGACGGTCCTCCCAGCGTTCCCTGAACGAGACGTCCCTTCTCGTCGGGGCCACGGCCCGTGAGCGGGTGCTCTGCGGTGGCCCGCACGAGCGCGGCGAGGTCTCCCACGGGGTCGGGGGTGATTCCGCTGCAGGCTCGGCGTGCGCAGAGGGATGTGAGTACCCGCGGCACCGCCGCGAACGTGTCCGGCTCAAGTCCTGTCTGGGTGGTGGGGTTCATCACCGAGTCGAGCACGAGATGGCTGATCCGGTTGGGGTACGACTGTGCGTAGTACTGGGCCACGTAGGTGCCGTAGGAGATCCCACCCAGGGAGATTCGCTCGGCGGCCAGAGATGAGCGCAGGTCCTCGAGGTCGAGCACGCTGTCATGCGTCGTATAGAAGGCGCGCCGTGGTCCGACCTGGCTCGCGCAGGCGGCGATCGTGGTGTCATCCTGCACGGCGGCGGCCGTGTCCAGCGCACCGCAGCGCAGGGCCCCCTTGCCGGTTCCGCGTTGGTCCAGCATCACGTAGTCCCAGCGGGGTATCGCCTGGGCGACGGGATCGTCCTCGGTGATCGGGGTGCCCGCCTGACCCGGCCCACCCGCGAGCATCACCATCACGCCCTGCGGTCGCCCAGTGGCCCTGCGGCGCTCCACATGCAGGCTCAGGGTTCCCGCGGCGGGGTCCGCCCGGTCAAGGGGCACGACCAGCGTGCCGCAGCCGATTGACGGGCGCGTCGGACAGGGGGTGAATGACAGCGGTGCCGATTGAGCTGTGGCGGCCATTGCGAGGGCGCCCACGAAGGAAACGGGCAGCAGGGCCCGGAGGCGGGGGACGCTCGGCACCTGCCGAGTCTGGCAGACGCCCGCGGCCCGGCGCTGCGACCGCGGTCCCGCGTACCCTTCCATGCCATGGCTCGAACAGACCCCACACCACCCGCCGAGCAACTGCTGGATCCCGACGTGCGCATCGCCGCCGTGGTTGCCGGGTTCCATCGTCGAATCGCCGAGTCGCTGCTCGGCGGCGCCCTCGCGCGTCTGGCGGAAAGCGGCGTGTCGGCGGATCGCGTGGACGTTCAGTGGATCCCCGGTGCGTACGAGGCGCCCGCCGCCGCCCAGGCGCTGGCGGGCACCGGTCGTTACGGGGCGATCATGGTCCTGGGGGCAGTGGTGCGCGGGGAGACACCCCACTTCGACTACGTCTGCGACGCCACCGCGCATGGCTTGATGCGCGTATCGCTCGACTCGGGCGTGCCCTGCGCATTCGGCATCCTCACCTGCAACACGATGGCGCAGGGCGAGGCCCGCGCGGGTGGAGACAAGGGGAACAAGGGCGACGAGGCCGCAGATGCGGTCGTCGCGATGATCAACCTTCTGGCGTCCGCCCGAGCGATGAGCGCCGGGGGGACGAGCCGGTCCTAGGTTCCGGAAACGGCCTTCTGCACCTTGCCGGCCTTGAGGCAGCGGGTGCAGACGTAGGCGCGCGTCGGAGTGCCACCGACGATGATCCGAATCTTCTGAAGGTTGGGGTCGAAGCGCCGGTTGGTGGCGCGCATGGAGTGGCTGCGGTTGTTCCCGAAGCCGGGACCCTTGCTGCAGACGGTGCAGACCTTCGCCATGTCGACCAGTGTCCTCGGATCGTGGGAACAAAGCGGCACGACGCGCCGCGACCCGGGCACGATGCCACAAGATGGACCGCGGCGCCAGCGTGAACCCGGGTGAGGCCACATTCGGGCGCGAGAGAACGTCATCCCCCGGAGCCGTCTCGCCGCATCGGCCGGGTGCGGGGTGGTGGGATGCTCCGCTCACGGCGCTTCCGGGCGTGGGATCGGCGACGGCCCAGCGGGCCCAGGCCATCGGCCTGTCCGCGATCGGTGACCTTGCCGAATACCTCCCCGCGCGGTACCTGTCGTACGACCGCGCGCGCGACGTCGCCGAGCTGGCAGATGGAGAGGAGGCCACGGTGCGGGTGGTGCTGGATCGCATCGCGGTGGTCCCCACGCGGCGGCGGGGCCTCAGGATCGTGCGGGCGCGGGTGCACGACGCCTCGGGGTCGATCTCTGCGGTGTGGTTCAACCAGGCGTACCTGGCCACCAGCCTCGCTCCCGGCGACGAGATGATGATCCGCGGTCAGGTACGACTGCGACCCGATCGTCAGATCACCGTGAAGGCACACGAGGTTCTTGGCAGCGGCACGTCAGAGGGGCTGCACACGGAGGGGTTGGTTCCCGTCTATCCCGCCACCGAGGCCCTTCCCGGCCGCAGGCTTCGGGAGATGGTGGATGCGGCGCGCCCCTTCCTGGCCTCGGCGCCCGAGATCCTCCCCGAGTGGATCCGTGGGCGCCTGCGCCTGCCCGGGCGCGCGGATGCCCTCGCCGCCATGCACTTTCCGCGCACGGCGGCGGAGCCCCGGTCCGCGCGTCGTCGTCTGGCCTTCGAGGAACTCCTGATCCTGCAACTGGGGCTCATCGCGGTGCGTCGGCACGAGGACACCGCCCGGTGCGCTCCGGCGCTTGCACCCACCGGGCGCCTTACGGGACCGGTGCGCGATGCACTGCCGTTCACGCTCACCCGCGATCAGGAGCGAGTGGCCCGCGAGGTGGCTCGCGACATCGCGCGCGAGCGCCCCATGCGCAGGCTGCTGCAGGGTGAGGTGGGCGCCGGCAAGACGGTGGTGGCGGCGCTGGCATGCGCACAGGCCGTGGAGGCCGGGGCCCAGGCGGCAATCCTGGTGCCCACGGAGACGCTGGCCGAGCAGCACATGCGCACGCTCGATTCCCTGCTTGCGCCCGCCGGGATCGCACCGGTGCTGATCACGGGCAGCGTGCCCAAGGCCGAGCGGGAGCGGCGCGAGATGGCGGCCAGAACCGGCACCGCCCCGGTCATCGTGGGTACGCAGGCGCTTCTGGTGGGAGGCGTCGAGTTCGCCCGACTTGGTCTCGTGGTGGTGGACGAGCAGCATCGCTTCGGCGTGGAACAGCGCCAGGCCCTCGCCGAGCGCGCGGGCCACGACGGCGAGGCAGCGCACCTTCTCTACATGACCGCCACACCCATCCCGCGCACCCTGGCGCTCACCGCGTACGGGGATCTGCGCGTCTCGTCGATCCGTGGTCGGCCGCCGGGCCGGGAGGACATCGCCACGCGTTGGGTGCGCGAAGATGAGCGGGGCAGCGCATACGAGGAGGTGCGGGCGGAACTTCGTCGCGGGCGGCAGGCCTACGTGATCTGCCCGATGGTGGAGGATGGTGAGTCGGGCTCACGCGCGCGATCCGCCGAGGCAGAGGCCGCGCGCCTGCGTGAGGGCCCCTTCAGCGCCTTCCGGGTGGGGCTGGCACATGGCGCGCAGCGGCCCGAGGAGCGCCGTGGTGCGATGGCCGCCTTTGCCGCGGGAGACACCGACGTGCTGGTGGCGACGACCGTGGTGGAGGTCGGTATCGACGTGCCCAATGCGACCGTCATGCTCATCGAGGACGCCGATCGTTTCGGGCTGGCGCAACTTCATCAGCTCCGCGGCCGTGTGGGCCGCGGAGAGCACCCGGGGCGGTGTCTGGTGTTCGCTGAGCCGTCGGGGGAGGAGGGCACGCGTCGGCTTGAGGCCCTCGTGCAGAGCAACGACGGATTCCGCTTGGCGGACATCGACCTGGACATCCGGGGGGAGGGCAGCATCCTCGGGCTGCGCCAGTCGGGCCCCACGGATCTGCGTTTCGCCCGGCTCTCCCGCGATCGCCGCACTCTCGCCGAGGCCCGGCGCATGGCACGGGTCACGCTTGAGCGCGATCCCCATCTGGATGCGCCCGAACACCGCCTTCTGGGCGACACGGTTCGCCAGGCGTTCCCCGACCTGCCGCGTCTGTTGGACGCCTGATGCGCGTTGTGGCGGGAGAACTCGGCGGTCGACGCCTCGTGGCCCCACCCGGCTCCGAGACGCGGCCGACCGCGGATCGTGTGCGCGAGGCGCTGTTCGGAATCCTGGGGTCGGTGCATGGCATGGCGGTGCTCGACGTGTTCGCGGGGTCGGGCGCGCTCGGGATCGAGGCATTGTCCCGGGGCGCGTCCAGCGCTGTCGCCGTGGAGCGTGACCGCGCGGCCTTGCGGGCCATCATCTCCAATCGGGATGCCCTCGGCATCGGTGACAGCCTGAGGGTCGTCGGGCGCGACTGGCGTGCCGCGCTCGCGGCAGAGGCGGCGGCGGGGAGTCGCTTCGACCTCGTGTTGGTCGATCCGCCGTACGACCTGCTGCCGGGCGCGCTACCGGCGCTCGGCGCCGCGATCTCGCCGCTGGTGGCCCCGGGGGGTGTGATGGTGCTCGAGCACGCCCGTGGCGTGATGCGCGATCAGGGGGGAGTTCCGGGCATCGCCGTCGAACGGGAGACCATGCGCAGGTACGGTGGCACCGAGATCACGATTATCTGGACTCCCGGAGAAGGATGATGAGTACCCGAGGGCGAATCGCCATGTGCCCGGGCACCTACGACCCGGTTACCAACGGCCATCTCGACATAATCGAGCGGGCGGCACGCCTGTTCGACCACGTCGTGGCATCTGTGGCCGAGGGTTCCAACACGAAGCAGCCACTGTTCACCGCGGACGAGCGCAGGGCCCTTTTGCACGAGAGCGTCAGACATCTGGACAACGTTGAGGTACGGGGCTTCAATTGCCTCGTGACCGACCATGCCCATGAAATCGGCGCCTCCGCTGTGGTCAAGGGTCTGCGGACGGCCGCGGACTTCGAGTATGAGTTCCAGATGGCGCACTTCAATCGGCGCCTGGCGAACGACATCGACACCATCTATATCCCCGCCTCCCCGGAATGGGCGTTCCTCAGTTCCTCGGGCGTCCGTGAGGCGGCCGCATGGGGCGCTCCGGTGGACGGATGGGTACCTCCGAACGTCGCCGACGCTCTCCGGGAGCGAATCGGCACTGGCCGCACCGCCTGACAAAGGACGACGCATGGATGTTCTCGCGCTGATTGACAAGATGGACGACCTCGTACACAACGCGCGCGCGGTGCCCCTGACGGATCAGGTACGCATCGATCGCGAGGCCATCTACGACCTTCTCGACCAGATGCGCTCCACGATCCCCGAGGAGATCAAGCAGGCCCGGTGGATCGTGAAGGAGCGCCAGGAGATGCTGGCCGAGGCCAAGCGTGAAGCCGATCGCATCGTGGGCGAGGCCCGCGATCGAGCTGAGCGCCAGGCATCCGAGCAGGAGGTCGTGAAGCTCGCGGAGCGCCGGGCCTCCGATCTGCTGGACGATGCACGCTCCCGCGAGCGCGAGGTGCGCCTGGGTGCCGAGGACTACGCGGATGAGGTCCTGGGGACGCTTGAGGTCAACCTCGAGAAGTTCATCAACGCCGTACGTCGTGGGCGCGAACGCCTGCAGGGCAAGTCGGGGGATGCGGACAGCCCGTTCGTGCCCGACGACGCAGAGCCCGTTCGCGATTAGCGAGATGGGTCAGGCACGCCTGGGCGAGCCGGCAGGGGTCGTGGACCTCCGCCGACTCGACCTCGTGCCCGGTGGCGCGGTGCGCGTCGACCTTCTGGTGCCGGTTGATGCAGTGGTGCTTGCGGGGCAGACCTATGAGCCGCGCCCGGCCTCGGCCAACGCCACGCTGGATGTCACGGCGTCCGGATCCGGCACGGGGCTGCGTCTGCGCCTCAGCACGGCGTTCACGGGACCCTGCCAGCGTTGCCTGGGCGATTCCACTCTGGACTTCGCCGTGGATGTGCGCGAGTTCCAGGGATCCGGTCGTGAGGGCGCGCGGGACCGGGATGACGACCTCGACTGCGAGTACCTGTCGGGGCCCCGTCGGTCCGAACTCGATCTGACTGCATGGGCGCGCGATGCCGTTGCCGAGGTGCTGCCCATGTCCATCCTGTGCCGTCCGGACTGCCGCGGCCTCTGCGTGAACTGCGGGACCGATCTCAACGCAGGGGATTGCGACTGCGTCCAGGAGTCGGCCGACCCCCGATGGGCCGCCCTCGGCGATCTTGCCGAGCGGCTACGGGACGAGCCCGAGGGCGCGTAGCGCAGGCTCTGCGCGCAACCGCTTGCCCGCCGTCCCCACGAGGCGCTAGTCTCCCCGGTCGTTCCGGACACGGTCCCACGAGGAGCCGAATTGGCAGTCCCAAAGCGTAAGACCTCCCGCGCGCGTCGCGACAAGCGGCGTTCGACCCATACGATCTCGGCCACCCGCCTCGGTAGCTGCCCCCGCTGCACGGCACCGATCATGCCCCACCACGTCTGCATGGTGTGCGGCCATTACAAGGGCCGCGCGATCGTCGACACCGGCGCCTGACGCAGAGCACTGGGATGGCGGGTTCCGGCGACGCCTCTGCGGTGGTCGCCCTGGATGCGATGGGTGGGGATCGTGCGCCGTGCGAGCCCGTTGCGGGCGCGATACTCGCCGCGCGTGATGGCATCGGCGTGCTCCTCGTGGGCGACGCCGCGGTACTCGAGGCGGAGTTGGCATCGCATGTCGATGTGCCTGCGGGAATCGACATCGTGCACGCACCCGATCGCATCCTCTCCGGGGACGACGGGGTGCGAGCCGTGCGGGCGAAGCCGGACTCCTCCCTGGTGGTCGCGTGCCGCCAGGTGTCGGAGGGCCGTGCGGGCGCCATGGTGTCCGCGGGACACACGGGCGCCATGCTTGCCGCCTCCACGCTGTTCCTGAAGCGCCTGCCGGGAGTACTCCGTCCGGGCCTCGCGGTGCCGCTGCCCTCAATGGCCGGGCCGATCGTGCTGATCGACGCCGGAGCCAATACCGAGTGTCGGCCGGAGTTCCTGGCGCAGTTTGCCGTGATGGGTCGCCTGCTCGCACGCGACGTCATGGGCATCGCCGAGCCCACGGTGGGAATCCTCTCCATCGGGGAGGAGGCCGGCAAGGGCACCGAGTTGGTGCAGCAGGCCTATGCGCTTCTGGAGGGCACGCCGGGGTTCATCGGCAATGTCGAGGGCCGCGACATCCCCCGGGGGGCAGCACGCGTGATCGTGACCGATGGCTTCACGGGGAACGTTGCGCTCAAGGTGTATGAGGGCAGCGGCGCCATGCTGTTCCAGGAGGTGCGCGACGCCCTCGGGTCCACGCTGCGGGGTCGCCTCGCGGGAGCGCTGGGGATGCCGTCGTTCCGCAGGCTCCGGCGGCGCCTCGACCCCGATGAATACGGGGGCGCCTACCTTCTCGGGGTACGGGGCCTCGCGGTGATCGGCCACGGCAACTCCGGGGCTCTCGGTATCGCGAGCGGCATCCGCCTGGCGGCGCGTGGGGTGGAGCACGGGATCGTGGGTCATATCGAGGCCGGGCTCGGAGCGGGCACGTAGCATCGCGCCGCCCCCGATGCATCCGGGGCGGCTGGTACGTTGACCTACGCGCCCATCCGTACTGGACGGGCGCCCCGAAGGGAGCACGTGGTGGATCGATCGAAGACCTTCGCCGACATCCAGGCCATTCTCGTCGAGCAGTTGGGCGTCGAGGCATCCGAGGTGCGCGAGGAGGCCTCCTTTCAGGAGGATCTCAACGCGGATTCGCTCGACCTGGTCGAGCTGATCATGGGGATGGAAGACAAGTTCGGGATCAAGATCCCGGATGAGGAGGCGGAGAAGATCGTCACCGTCGCGGACGCCGTGAACTACGTCGTCGCCAACGCGGGGTCCTGAGGCCGTCACACAGGCTCCCCGTGATCTCGCCGGGCTCCTCGACCTCCTCGACCCGGATCTGCGCTGCGAGGCGCTGGCCCACCGGGAGTGGGCACCGACCCGGGTGCGCTCGTACGAGCGGCTGGAATTCCTCGGCGATTCGGTGCTCGGTCTCATCGTGACCCTCGATCTCTTCCACCGGCACCCTGATCGGGCCGAGGGGGAGCTCACCCGCATGCGGCAGCGCGTGGTGTCGCGCGAGGTGTGCTCCGTCGTCGCCGAGACGTCTGGGCTACCCGACGCCATGGTGGCGGCCGCGCCGCAGTCATGCCGGTCCGAGGCCGTGGCCATGGCGGGCACACCGAGCGTGCGCGCCGCTCTGGCCGAATCGGTGATCGGGGCTGGATGGATCGGCCCAGGTGCCGAGGCCACCACTGCCGCGGTGCTCGGATCCTTCGCGAGCGCCATCGATGCCGCCCCGTCCCGCATGCGCGACGGCAAGTCGGCGTTGCAGGAGGAAGCGGCCCGTCTGCGCCGTGGGGGCGTGCGGTACGAGATCACCGGTGAGGAAGGCCCACCGCAGGACCGCGTGTTCACCGCGCGGGTGCTGGTGGGCGGCGACGAGCTGGGGCGCGGCAGCGGCCGGTCCAAGCAGGCCGCCGAGCAGGAGGCGGCGGACCAGGCGCTTGTCGCCCTGGGCGCTCAGGCGTAATGCCATGCTGACCCGCCTCAGGATTCGCGGGTTCAAGTCGTTCGCCGACCCCGTCGAGTTCGACTTCGGCCCAGGGCTCAACGTGATCGTGGGTCCGAACGGCTCCGGCAAGAGCAACGTGTCGGAGGCCATCGCCTGGGCCCTGGGCGAGCAGCGCTCCGGGCGGCTGCGGGCCCCGGGAATGCAGGATGTCCTCTTCTCGGGCGGTGATGGGCGTCAGCCGGTGGGCATGGCGGAGGTATCGCTCATGCTGGATGGCGGCGTCGACGGTCCCGCGGAAGTCGCCGTGTCCCGCCGCCTCACCCGTGCAGGTGATTCGGGCTACCGGCTCAACAGCGCGTCGTGTCGGCTGGTTGATGTGCTCGATTCGTTGTCGACCCGGGGCCTGGGCCCCCAGTCGCTCTCGATCATCCGGCAGGGGCAGGTGGATGCCATCTGCCAGAGCAAGCCCTCGGAACTGCGGGCGATCCTTGACGAGGCTGCAGGTACGGGGCTTCCCAAGCGGCGCCGACATCGCGCGGAACTACGGCTCAAGCACGTGGACGATCACCTGGCCCGTGCACGAGATCTGGCCGCCGAGATCACGTCTCGGGCGCGTTCACTCGATCGTCAGGCACGTGCGGCCGAGAGGGCGGCGGAGGTCGAGAAGGACCTGCTGCTGGCACGCGAGGCGCTTTCGGTGGCCCGTGCGCTGGCCGCTGCCCGCGCGCTGGCCGATGCTCGAGATGCCCGCGCGGCACGGTCGGCCGAGGCACGGGCCGCCGCCCGCGCGCTGGATGTGGCGCGTGAGGTCGAGCGCACCACGTCGGAGGAGCGCGCGGCGGTCATCGCCGACCGCGAGGGTGCCATGCAGTCGGCCGGACGCCTGCGGGCCGTGGCGGAGCGTCTCTCGGGTCGCGCCGAGGGCGCGGAGGGCCGCGTGGCGGCCGCGGCCGAGGAGGCCCAGCGCCGCCGTGATCGCCGCCGCGAGGCCCAGGACGCCCTGATTGCGGCGGAGAGGGAGGCGGGGGAGGCGGAGCAGGCTCTGGCCGTTGCCGAGGCCGCGTCACGTGCCGCTGCGGACCATGTGGAGCAGGCAGAGGCCGCCGATCATCAGGCCGTGGCGTCGCTCGAGCGCGCCCGGGAGGATCGCCGGGCCGCGGAGCGCGACGCTGCAGAGCGCGCCGCCGCCGAGGGCCGTGTCGTACGCGCCGCCGAGGCCATCTCCGAACTCGAGGGGGCCGATGGTGTGGACGTGCCCCGGGCGGAGCGGCGGGCAGATATCTCCCGTGCGCGCCGCGGGCGCGACGCGGAGCGTCGGGGTGCCGCCGCTCGGGCCGCGCAGTCCGCGCGCTCGGTACGCGAGGCGGCTGCCGGCCGAGCCACGCGTCTCGCCGCCGAGGCCGCATCGCTGGCTCCTGGTGACGATCGCCCGGTGCACGGAGTGCTACTGGGCGATGGCATCGAGGTGGAAGCCGGCATGGAGCGTGCGGTGGCCGCCGCCCTGGGCGAGCTGGCCGACGCGCCGCTCGTGGATGGCGTCGTCGCAGGGTCCCGTGCCCTGGAGGCCGGCGCGAGCGCGGCGGCGGTGTCGCGCCCGGCGGTGTCACCTGCGTTGGATCCGCCCCCTGTCCCCGGTGCCCGCGCCCTGGCCGATCTCGTGATCGCCTGCCCCGAACGGTCACGCCCGTACCTGGACGGGCTCCTCGCGGGTGCGTGGTTGGTGTCGTCGCTCGAGGGTGTGTCGTCCGCAGTACGTGCCCGCGTCCTGGTGACCGCCGAGGGCCTGGCGTTCAGGCCCGCACTCGGTGTTCTGACGGGTGTTCGTGGGCCATGGGCCGGGCGGGCCCTGCACAAGCGGGCCATTGCGAGCGCCGAGGAGGCCGCGGGTGCCGTGGGCGCGGCCGAGGCCGCTGAGCGCGATGCTGTGGCCGAGGATCGTCGCGCCGATGCCCGCGCCCGCGCAAGCGCGCGATCGGCAGAGCGCGCGGAGGCACGTCTTGAGTCCGCACGCGCCGAGGCGCGTCGGCGGGCTGCAGCACGTGCCGAGGCCGTGGCAGCCCTTGACGCCGCCCGGGCCGAACTGACTCGGCTCGGGGCGGCTCCCGAGGGCCCCCCTGCCGATCCGTTGGTTGCCGAGGAGTCCGCCCGTTCCGCTCGCGCCGCTCGTGAGGCCGCGCGTGAGGCCGCGCGTCGGGTTGACATGGATGTCACGGGGCAGCGGGCTCGCCTGCAGGACATCGTGGCCCGGCGGGCGCGGGCCCGGGCGGGGGCCGGGGCGCCCGAACCTGCCCCGGCGGGGC
>Ga0082335_1002473_pt1 | contig 34425 bp, 25 predicted proteins | sample Subgrocontami58m_FD_72375 | JGI IMG/M metagenome (GOLD analysis project Ga0082335, IMG submission 72375) | Subsurface groundwater microbial communities from S. Glens Falls, New York, USA - GMW37 contaminated, 5.8 m (SPADES assembly) (version 2) ... | reverse complement strand
TTGCATTCCTTCTGGGTAGCAAAATCTTTCAACAGCTCACCCAAATGCTTTAACTTTAGGCGATTCACAGATTGGGAGACTCTCGATGATTCCCGGAATTGTCAAACTTTGGGAGTCCCCCCGGCAGAGCCGGGGGTTTACCTATGATTAATTATTAATTAAAACAATAGGCTACTATAGTTATCACACTAGCACAACTTTATTTCTTTTTACAATATTAGCATGACTTTATTTCGTTTATAGTTCTAACAAAAGCGTGCTAATTTTAGGGCTGTAATTTTTAAGATATTGAATATAAAGAAATATATTATCCTAGAATTAGCACAACTTTGTTTCGATTGACGAGAGCGGATGGGTTAACTTGGCCAGTTGGAAAACTACCGGCGCTGAAAGCCTGAAACCGGCCATTACTATATTTATTCAATAAACCTTCAGCCATAATGCTGCGTGCTGAATTGCCAGTACAGAGAAATAGAACATTCATAATCAATGCCTCTAAGCCGATGAAAGAAAATTAGTCGTTATCACAGCAGGATGACGCCTTAGTGGCGTCAAAACAGTGCTCTGGATTGCCAGTGCAACATTCGGCAGTCAAATAATCAATTAATGACTGCATCACAGTGAGATTTGCCCGATAACGCTGATAGCGCCCTTCTTGTGTCACGTTAATCAAGCTGGCATAGGTCATGGCTTTGAGATGAAATGACGCGTTAGTTGGTGGCAAAGCCAAAGCCGTAGAAATTTCACCAGCAACTAGCCCCGTAGGCGCATGTTTAACGAGCAGCCGGAAAATATCCAGCCGAATGCCGGAGGCCAGTGATTCAAAAAGTGTTTTTGCCAATTGCTTGTCCATAAATCAACTATACAACAATTATTGAAATATAAAAATAGATTTTAATCTGAGATTAAATCCGATTTCCAATTGAGGAGAACACGGCTCCCAGACGGTGACGGGGAGCCGTGTGATTCTAATAAGCCAAACTCCAATGGGAGTCATTGAGTTTATTGGTTGATATTGTTGTTCATGAACGTCTGGTTACGGAGCAATCGCAGTTCGGTTTCCGCAAGACCCGTTACCAGGGCTTGGCGAAGAACGCCTCGCAGGTCAACCTGCTTGGTCGGCCTGGCCAGTTTGTACCTGCTCAGGAGGCCATTGGTGGCTGCTTAGGGAGGAACCCGTCAAAAGGGGCTGAAAATCAGAGAAACTTTGAAGCGGCACGTCAAATGGCATCCGGAATTTAAAAAAGGTGAGAACCATCGGTCAATCTGGAAATCGGCGATTTATTCAGCGATCCCTTAAAATTTAAGGCTCTATATGGGTTTCGGGGTCTTTTTAACCAAAACAGCCAGTAATGAAAACAGCAAGCCTTTACCGCGTTTTCTGACATTATGGACAAAGCAAGGCTTCAATTTCCCGTACCCGCCTACGTTAATTAGAATGCGGGCAACTTGATGTGGTAAAACTCATGTTGCATTGAAACGCCACTGAACCAATATAAATCAGCTGTTGCGGCAACGCCCATCAATAGCGGCAATTCGGCTATAATTCCGCCTACCTAAACACCAGACACCCCAAAGTAGCTTTGCCTGTTTCGATAGGGCTTTGCTGTTTTATTGTTTTTATCATGCCCACCTCGCTTTCACGATACGCAAATCCCTGCGTAAAGTGAATGTGGCAGCTGATTGACAGGGCTTTGCTGTCAACCCATTAGCCGTTCCCCTCCATGACCCAAAACACCAACAACCTCGCCGCCTTCATCTGGTCTTTAGCCGATTTGCTGCGCGGTGATTTCAAACAAAGCCAATACGGGCGCATCATCCTGCCGTTTACCCTGCTACGCCGCCTTGAAGGTGTGTTGGAAAGCACTAAAGAAACCGTGCTGGCGCAAGTGGAAAAAGTTCAGGCCATGAATTTGCCCGAAGACGCACAAGAGAAATTGCTGTTACGCGCCACGGGCGGCCTGTCGTTTTACAACACCTCGAAAATGGACTTGTCCAAACTCGGTGAAGCGGGCATCGCCGCGAATCTGGAATCGTATCTCCAAAGCTTTTCCAAAGACGCACGGGAAATCTTCGAACATTTCAAATTTGCCGACTTCATCGCCCAGCTGAACGATGCCAACCTGCTCTATAAAATCGTCCAAAAAGTGCGGCTAACCGACTTAAGCCCGCAAGCCATTTCCAACCACGACATGGGCTTGGTGTTTGAAGAACTCATCCGCCGTTTTGCGGAAAGTTCCAACGAAACCGCTGGCGAACATTTCACCCCGCGTGACATCGTGCGCCTGACCACGTCGCTGGTGTTCATGGAGGATGATGACGCGCTGACCCAAGACGGCATCATCCGCACCATCTACGACCCCACCGCAGGCACGGGCGGCTTTTTGTCATCGGGCATGGAATACGTCCACGAACTCAACCCGCAAGCGGTGATGCGGGCCTATGGGCAAGAACTGAACCCGGAGAGCTACGCCATCTGCAAGGCCGATATGCTCATCAAAGGCCAAGAAGTCAAAAACATCAAACTCGGCAACACCTTATCCAACGACCAACTCTACGCCGACAAATTTGATTACATGCTCTCCAACCCGCCGTTTGGTGTCGATTGGAAAAAAATCGAACAGGACATCAAAGACGAACACGCGCAAAAAGGCTTTGATGGTCGCTTCGGTGCTGGCCTGCCGCGCGTTTCCGATGGTTCGCTGTTATTTTTGCTGCATCTCATCAGCAAGCTGCGCGATGTCTCTGATAACAACCAACCGTCCCGCACGGGTGGCTCACGCATCGGCATCATCCTCAACGGTTCGCCGCTGTTCACGGGCGGTGCAGGTTCCGGCGAATCGGAAATCCGCCGTTACATTTTAGAAACCGATTTGCTCGAAGCCATCGTCGCCCTGCCCACCGACATGTTTTATAACACCGGCATATCGACGTATATTTGGATACTCTCCAATAAAAAAGCCCGCGCCCGCAAAGGCCAAGTGCAACTCATCAACGCCGTCAATCTTTGCGGCAAAATGCGCAAATCCTTAGGCTCCAAACGCAACGAAATGGACGACAGCGACATCGCCACCGTCACCCGCGCCTTTGGTGACTTTATCGCCATTGATGCCCGCGAACTGGACAAACCCGCCGAACAAAAAAGCAACCGGGGGCGGCAATCCAGCAACGCCAAAACCGAAGCCCCGAAAACCTTCGCCAGCAAAATTTTTAATACTTACGCATTCGGCTATCGGCGCATCACCATCGAACGCCCCTTGCGGGAATCCTTCCAATTCAGTGACGCACGTATTGACGGTCTTCGGTTTGCCGCCGGCTCCTTAAACGCCGCCATGCAATGGCTTTATGCCGAATACGCCACCGCCGATAATTGGACAGATGCCGAAAACTGCCCCCATTACGGCAACCTAAGCCAACACGAAGAGGCCATCCGCAAACACCTCAAAACCCATTTTAGCGAACTCAAAGAAAAACAAATCAAAGACTTGTTGGCACGCGATACCTGGACAAGCCAACGCCAATTGCTGCTGAAAGCCCGCTTGTTGCAACACGCCATCGGCACGGCGCAACACGATGACATGAACCGTTACGATGACTTGCTAAAAGCCGCCTGCACAACCTCCGCGCTGAGCTTGGATGCCAAAGAAAAGAAACAGCTCAAAGACGCGGTCAGCTGGCGCAACCCGGAAGCCGAAAAAGTCATCAAAAAAATCCACAACGGCGCCGCCAACCCGCTGTATGGTTTGTTCGCCGTAGATGGCAAAGTCCTCGAATACCAAGCCGACAGCGAATTGCGCGACTACGAAAACGTCGCTTTAGACCCCAGCCAGTCCGTCAATGCCAGCAACGAAGCCTATTTCCGTAAAGAAGTCCTGCCCCATGTCCCGGATGCGTGGATAGATGCCAGCAAAAAAGACGACAAAGACCAGGAAATCGGCATTGTCGGATACGAAATTCCCTTTAACCGCCATTTTTACCAATACCAACCGCCTAGGGATTTAGTGGAGATTGATGCCGATTTAGATGCCGTCAGCGCCGAGATCATGAAATTATTGCAAGAGGTGCATTCGTAATACATCCGCTAATAACAAAAACAGATACACAGCATGTATCCAAGTCGCGTATGATGGCTTCATACTTAACATCGAGGATTATTTATGCCTGACCGCCAAACCTCACCCGACATCCAAACCCATGCGGTTAACCTACGCATCCGCAACGACATACGCGCCTTGATAGACCGCGCCGCCAAAGCCCAAGGCAAAACCCGCTCCGACTTTATGATAGATGCCGCCCGTCGTGCCGCCGAAGAATCGCTGCTCGACCAAGCCCTAGTCAGGGTTGACCCACAAACCTACGAGCATTTTCTCGAAGTGTTGGACAAACCCGCCAGCGGCGCAGGCTTTGAACGGTTGATGAATGCGCCCAAACCTTGGGAAAGCTAATGCTCTCAGCACCGACCGCACTGACAAAAGAAGCCCGGTTAGACGAATTTGCCTGCGGTATTGACAGCCTTGACGACTGGCTTAAAAAGCGTGCCTATCCCAATCAAATCAGCGGCGCATCCCGCACCTACGTGGTCAAAGAAAATGACAAGGTCATTGGCTATTATTGCCTGGCCTCTGGTGCGTTGGCGCTCAACAGCGCACCCAGCACCATCCGCCGCAATATGCCCGATCCTGTTCCCGTGGCTATCCTGGGCCGCTTGGCCATTGACAAAAGTTATCAAAATAAAGGTCTTGGTGTTGCCCTATTGCAAGATGCCGTCATCCGCACCGCCCAAGCGGCGGACATTTTGGGCATACGCGGCTTACTCGTCCACGCCTTATCCGATGATGCCAAAGCCTTCTATCAACACCACGGCTTTATCGCCTCGCCGACACAACCCATGACCTTAATCCTATCGCTCAAACCTGCGCCGTTATGAATGCCTTAACCCAAAACAGCGACTACAAACGCTGGCTTAAAGACTTAAGACAAAAAGTCGCACAGACCCAAATCAAAGCCGCCGTTAGCGTCAACGCCACACTGCTGCAATTTTATTGGGAATTGGGCGAAGACATTGTACAAAGGCAAGCGCAAGCCAGCTGGGGGGATGGTTTTTTAGCCCAATTAAGTAAAGACTTAATGGCTGAATTTCCTGAGATGAAAGGCTTTTCTTTCAGCAACCTAAAATACATACGCCAGTGGGTGGTGTTTTATAGCCAAGACCAAGCAATTGGCCAACAGCTTGTTGACCAATTGATCCAAATCCCTTGGGGGCATAACTTAAAAATCATCGCCCGCTGCCAGAGCATTACAGAAGCCCGGTATTACCTCCAAAAAACCCTAGAAAACGGCTGGAGCCGTAGCGTGTTGACGCACCAAATTGAGAGTGGATTATGGCAACGAGAAAAACTCAGAGCAAATCGGCAAATGGTATCGCTTTTGGTCAACGCATCCGGCAATTGCGCAACAACCTGTTGCGCAATTATGGCAAATCCCTTGAATTTTAAAGACAGAGCGGAGTATTTTAATCACGGTTCTGATTAGCGAAGTGAAACCCGACGTAAACGCCTAAAATAGCGATGAAGTTTCGGCTTGGAAGCTAGCGAAAAGCGTCACCCGTGGTGACATAATCAATATAGACTTTTTGAGGACATCCATCATGCAACAACACATTGAATTTGAAACAACGACGTTTCAACACACTGTCCGCATACCAGACACAATTCCAGACGGGGTATCCGTTCGGATTGTCTTGTCATTTGACGATACCCCAATAAATCAGGCGCGTGATAACGACCACTGGAAAAACTTACTCGGCACCATGCCAAATGTTGGCAACGATGACGATTTTACCCGCCCCATAGACTATGGCAGGGAACAGACATGGGATATTTAATCGATACCAACGTGCTGTCTGAATTACGCAAAGGCGATAAGGCTAACGTGGGTGTTCAAGATTGGTTTGCCAACACGGATAGTAACCAACTGTATATTTCCGTTTTGACGCTGGGCGAAATTCGTCAAGGTATCGAGCAACTTAAACGCCGTGACCTGATTGCTTCACAAGTGTTAGAACATTGGCTTCAACAAATTGAAACGGCGTCGGCTAGGCGCATTTTGCCAGTCAGCGGAGAAATTGCCGATCACTGGGGGAGGATTAATGTGCCCGACAAAATACCCATTATTGATGGTTATTTAGCGGCGACCGCGTTGGAACACGATTTAACGTTAGTGACCCGTAATGTCCGTGATGTCGCGCGTAGCGGTGTAAAGCTGCTAAATCCGTTTATGGAAGAACCCCGATTATGAAATATCGGGCTTATCCTGAGTATAAGGATTCTGGGGTTGAGTGGTTGGGGGAGATTCCAAGGCACTGGATAGTAAGTAAAATTAAATACCTGACATCATTTCAGGTTGGATGGACTCCGCCAACAAAAGATGATGCTAATTTTAATGGTCATAATCTTTGGGCAAATATTTCAGATTTGAGAGAGCGCGTAATTCACGATACAAATAAGAAAATCTCAGATCATGCCGCTAAAGTCGCATCGATGAACATAACACCACAAGGTTCTTTGCTTTATAGTTTTAAGCTTTCAGTCGGAACTGTTTCTTTCGCTGGCAAAGATATGTATACAAATGAAGCAATTGCATCATTTCTCGAAGAATCTAAGTTACCATTGCCTTATCTGTATTATGTGCTGCCAAAATTTGTAATTGAAAATGCATCAACAAATATTTATGGCGCAAGCATATTAAATCAAGAACTAATCTGTAATGCGCTTTTACTAGCGCCAACTTTTGATGAAGCTCAGAACATCGCCAATTTCCTCGACCACGAAACCGCTAAAATTGATGCCCTAATTGCCAAACAACAGCGTCTTATCGAATTGCTAAAAGAAAAACGCCAAGCCGTCATTAGCCATGCCGTCACCAAAGGCTTAAACCCAAACGCACCTATGAAAGATTCCGGTGTTGAATGGTTGGGCGAAGTGCCGGAGCATTGGGTTGTTTGCAAACTAAAACATATTATTTATTCTTTGGAATCTGGTGTAAGTGTAAATGCAGCCGATGTACCAGCAAATAGTGACGAGCTAGGTGTTCTAAAAACCAGTTGTGTCTATACTCGATCATTCAGAATTGAAGAAAACAAAACTGTACTAAAAGAAGAAGAAAGCAGGGTCAAGTGCCCAATAAAAAAAGGATCCATTATCATCAGCCGAATGAACACACCTGAGTTAGTGGGTGCTAGTGCCTTAGTTGAAACTGACCAAACTAACATTTTTTTACCAGATCGATTATGGCAAACCGTGTTTGTTAGTAATGTTAAATTGAATTCTAAATTCATAGCATTTTTTATGATGATCAAAGGGTTCAGAAACCAAATATCTTTAGCAGCAGAAGGTGCAAGTAGTAGTATGCAAAATATTGCAAAAGATGATTATCTTTCAATACATATTGCATTTCCTGATTTTACTGAACAAAACACCATAGTTAATCAACTTGAGAATAAATTAAAAAACTTACAAGATCTTGAAGAACACGCGAATTCAGCAATCGAACTCATGCAAGAACGCCGCACCGCCCTAATCTCCGCCGCCGTCACCGGAAAAATAGATGTACGCGATTTCAAAACCGCAGGCGGATGAAATAGCGAAACCCGAATCTCGTCAAAAACAAAATTGCCAGCCTGTCTGAATCATCAAAATCTATCTAAGAAAATGGCAAACTCCTGAAACCTGATCACACCACTCATAAACCCAGCAAAGCAGCGAACTCATGACCCAAACGGATGAAAACAAAAACGGTGTTAAGGTAGACAAACATACGCTGCGGACATTAATGGCACTGCCTTTAGCGATTCCCGATTATCAACGCCGTTATTGCTGGGGTAAACAGCAAGTGGCGTTGCTATTGGAGGATATTGAGACCATGCTAAAAAGCAACGGGCAACCGCCGTTGTTTTTAGGCACGGTGATTTTGCATCAGGATGACGGCAAAGCGAATTTGGTTGATGGGCAGCAACGCTGTTTAACGCTCGCCTTGTTGTTAAAAGTCTTATATGAATTCACATCATTCAATGACGCCCCCGCACTGGGCTTGATGAAGGCGAATTTCCCCGATAGCCAATCACAACAATCCCTAAAGGCCAATTACCAACACATCCATTCTTATTTTAATACCAAGCCAGAGCGTGATTTTAAGGCCATGCTCGGTACCTTATGGGACAAAATGGAATTTGTGGTGATTGCTATTGATTCGATTGATCAGGCCTTTGCCTTTTTTGACAGCCAGAACAGCGCCGGTAAACGGTTGAGCGATTTTGATTTGCTCAAAGCAAGGCATTTGCGTGGCATTGTCTCTGATCCTGCGGTTAGTATTGGCTGCTCTTACCTTTGGGAACGCTACGAAAAGCAAAAAGTGGGTAATGGCCAACGCCTTGCATACTATTTGACAGAACAAATTTTGGCCAGAACCCGGATACGCCAACGTAATAAAAATGTGGAAAGTTTGCAATTGGCACGTGAGTTTGCGGTGCGCACATCTGCAAATAGCGTGAAGATTGCACTTTCACCACCTACGGCAGTGGGTTTTTACCGTGATTGGCAAGTGCAACATCTTCCGAATACCGCTAATTCTGTCCCGTTTGAGTTTTCCACTGAATTAAGTGCGTTCAATAACAGTAGCCTGGTGTATAAGATCGACGATGTCACCCAATTGCCTTTGCAATTAAACCAACCCTTAGTGGGGGGTGAGCAGTTCTTCTTTTATGTCGCTAAATATACCGAACTGTATCTGCGTTATTTCCTTGGAGATGTTGCCGAGCGGAATTTTATTGGACCGATAAACCTTAGTACGCAAGGTTTACATCAACGGCTTTTACGGCGACATCGGACAGTGGAACAAGGCCAAAGCGCGGGCTATTCGCGGTTGATCGAAATATGGTTGGCTTTGGTGGTGTTTTATTTGGATCGTTTTGGCGAAGATGCGAACTTTGAGCGTTTTGTCGACATTACTGACCAATTTGTGTTTAGTTTGCGTATTACCGCTGACACATTACGCAGGGATTCGGTTGAAAAGCATTTTACGGATCATCCGGTATTTGAGGCTTTGCTGGAATGCCCGGCTTCTTTACAAGCTTTGGCCTACATTGAAGAGCAATGCGACAGGCAAGCGGGTGTTGTCGATAAAAATAAGGGGAAATTGTCTGATATTCTGAAAGGAAAATCAGGTGTGATCAGGCGGTATTTAAAAGCGTTTTACATTCCCGATCGTGTCGGACACCATAAAACATCCTTATCGGCTGTCATGGACAGCATAGTCAAAATGACGGCGGTTCCAAATGACCAATAATGATTTTGCGTTAGCCACAGACAAATACAGTGCCGAATGTCTTGTGCAAGGCGACCATCCGTTAAACTTTCCGTTTTTAATTCCGATTTACCAACGCTTGTACACTTGGGAACATCAGCATGTAGAGCGCTTGTTGGCGGATTTGTGGGCAGCCTACAAACACCAAGCGCAGTCAGAATATTTTATCGGTGCAGTGGTTGTCAGCCCTAGTAAGCAGGCAAACGGAAATCAAACTTTAGAGCTGATAGACGGACAGCAACGGATGACAACGCTATGGTTAATCGCATCGGTGTTAGTTGGGGTATTAACTGACACTTCAAGGGTTGCGTGTTGGAAAGCTTTTATGGCCTTGGGTGAGGCTTCTTCGCGTGTGGCGAGGCTAGATTTTTCAGGTCGGGAAAATGACAAAGCAGCATTAAGCCGTTTCATTCAGGAGTGGCGTTGCAAGTGTGGCGCTAAATCGTGTGATAGTGACTGCAACGGTTGGTTAAAAAATGAGGAGATGTCGGCTGCCCGCAGCACAATCGGAAAATTTTTTAAAAGCGATAATTATCAAAAAACCGAACTCCCAGGGACACAAAATATTGCCTGCGAACTTCAATGTTTTAGTGACTATATTTGGTCAAAAGCCACGTTTGTGATTACCCGGCTACATGCTGGAACAGATAAAAACCGTTTTTTCGACACCATGAATAGCCGTGGCATCCAGCTGGAAAAACATGAAATCTTAAAAGCAAAACTGCTGAACGGCATGGATGAGCAGTCACGGTCTATTTACGCCAAGGCATGGGATTTGTGTGCGGATATTAATGGCTATGTGCCAAAGCTATTTCAGGGAAGGTTTGATTATGGCAGGATTGGTTTGAATGAAACCAAAATACAGGAGGGATTAAAAGAGGAATTAGTGGATAAAAATCCAAGTAATAGTGCTGACAATAAGCCAGAAGATTTTACCTTAGAAAATATTCTTCTTAATGTTGCCATTTCGAAACCAGAAATTGAAGACCCAAAATCGTCTAAAGAATACAAAAGCGTCGTGTCATTTCCTGTTTTCTTGCTGCATGTGCTGAGGATATTCCCGTTAAAAAAACCGCGTGATGATGCGTCCAAAGACATATCGGTCGATGACAAGAAACTGATTGGTCAATTTGAAAACAATTTGGATTTTAAAAATAAGCCGATATGCAAAGAGTTTATTGGCTGTTTATTGGAATGCCGATTGTTACTCGATAATTTTGTGATTAAAGGCCATGTCGATGAAGGCAGTGAGTTTGCCCATTGGGAAATTTGGACGCATTTGGTGGCAAAAAAACCCGATAACCGAGATAAACGTACAGGGAAAACGTGGAATTCCATCACTATGCTGCAAACCATGATGTATTTTAGCCAAGACACCACCCGCGCACCTTGGTTGACAGAGGTACTCAAAGGCTTACGCGAGGATGTTGAAAGTAAAGGCCGTGTGGTAGCAAAAGATACGGATGGCTCACTGTTTTTGGCGCAATTGCAGAAACAAGATAAACACTATGCTGAAAAGCGATTTTCCGGCAATACCTTAGAAGAAATAGTGGGGGCAGAAGGTAAGGGCTTAGGTACAAAAGTCCCCCATTATTGGTTTTTCAAATTGGAATATTGTTTGTGGGAGTTATGGTTTAACGACGACAAAACAGTTGCCTGTGATAAACCGAAGCTTTTTAAAAATAACCCTAGCTTTCGAATGCGCCATGTCACATCCATTGAACATGTCAGCCCACAAAGCCAGAATAATGGGAATATTGATGGGGCGCTACTGGATCGGTTTGGCAATCTGGTTCTGATTTCTGTGGGTGCCAATTCCAGTTACAGTGATAAAGACCCATCGGTTAAAGCCGCTGAATTTACCCTAAAACTTGATAAGAATATGGTTGAATCGCTAAAGCTGGCTCATATCTTTAAAGAGGGGTCAGGGAATTCCTTAAAATGGGACGAAGATGTTATGGTAGACCATGAAACAAAAATGTTAGCCGTATTAAAAGCCTTCCATCCTGAATTGGAAAAAACAATACCTGTGCAAGGGTAGGAAATGATGAGCAAAGCTAACGAGCAACCTTTCCAGCACGACATCATCAACCAGCTCCTTGCAAACGGTTGGCTGTTGGGCAAATCCGAGCATTATCACCGTGAATATGCCTTGTATCCCGAAGATGTCTTGGGTTTTGTGCAGGACACCCAAGAAGCCCAATGGCAGAAATTCTGCGCCCTTTACCCGCATAATCCAGAAGACAAGTTTTTGGAGCGGGTCGCCAAGCAACTGAACAAAACCGATCCGAATGCCGCGCATAAAGAGTTGCGCACTTTCGGCACGTTGGGCGTGTTACGCCATGAGCTGCGCGAACGTGGCACGCGGTTTCGCTTGTGCCAGTTTAAACCCGAACACGACTTAAACCCCGATACCTTGGCCCGTTACCAAAAAAACCGTTGCCGCATCGTGCCGGAATTGGTGTACAGCCCGTGGGCGACGGTAGGGCATTTGGCGGAATCGGGCGCAAAGTCTAAGACTTGGCGCATTGATTTGGTGTTGTTTGTCAATGGTCTGCCCGTTGCGACTTTAGAGCTGAAATCAGAATTTAAACAAGCCGTGCAATTGGCGATCAAGCAGTATAAAACCACGCGTTTGCCTATCGACCCCGTCACTAAAAAGCCGGAACCGTTGTTGACGTTTAAGCGCGGGGCTTTGGTGCATTTTGCCGTCAGCCAGTACGAGGTGTTTATGGCGACGCGCTTGGACGCTGATAACACCGTGTTTTTGCCATTTAACAAAGGTACGAAAGACGGCGGCGCGGGCAATGACAGCCCAGCTGATGTCAACCAATACGCGACCGATTATTTATGGAACGAGGTGCTGTTGCCAGACAATCTGTTGACGATCCTTGCCCGTTTCGTGCATTTGCAAATCGAAGAAAAAGAAGACTGGGAAGGCCGAAAATACAAGAAAGAATCGATGATTTTCCCGCGTTACCATCAATGGAATGTGGTCAACCAATTGGTGGCAGCTGCCCGCACGGAAGGCACGGGGCAAAAATACCTGATCCAGCACAGCGCGGGTTCGGGCAAGTCCAATTCGATTGCTTGGGTGGCGCATCAGTTGTCGTCGTTGTATACCGCCGATGGCAATAAGCAATTCCATTCGGTGATTATCGTCACTGACCGCACGGTGTTGGATGAGCAGTTGCAGGACACGATTTATCAGTTTGAGCATGTCGATGGCGTGGTCGGGCGCATCAATAACAAAGAAGGCGACGGCTCTAAATCCGAGAAATTGGCGGCGGCTTTGGAAAAGTCGCAACCGATTATTATCGTCACGCTCCAGACGTTTCCGTATGTCTTGAAGGCGATTGAAAATAATCTGAGCTTAAAAGCACGTTGCTACGCGATTATTGCCGACGAAGCGCATTCATCACAAACAGGCTCTACGGCGCGGCAGTTAAAGGAAGTGCTGATGGTGGACGGTAACACAGATGAAGCCGACTTGGATTATGAAGATGTCCTCGATGCGGTGGTGGCTTCGCGCCGTGCCACGCGCAATGTCAGTTATTTTGCCTTTACCGCCACGCCTAAAGCGAAAACCTTGGAATTGTTTGGTCGTTTACCCAATCCAGCCGAACCCGCCTCGAAAACCAATTTGCCCGAAGCCTATCATGTCTACAGTATGCGTCAGGCGATTGAGGAAGGTTTTATTTTGGATGTGCTGAAAAATTACACCAATTACAAAGCCGCCTACCAATTGGCGTTAAAGGTGCAGGCCGCCGATCAGGAAGTGGAAAGCAAACGGGCGAAAGTGAAGCTCAACCAATGGGTGCGGCTGCATGATTACAATATCGCGCAAAAGGTGCAGGTGATAGTTGAGCATTTTAAAGCCAACGTCATGGGGCTGTTGGGCGGTCAGGCCAAGGCGATGGTCGTGACCAGTTCGCGCAAAGAAGCGGTGCGTTATAAGCTGGGTTTTGACAATTACATTAAAGCCAAAGGCTATCAAAACATCCATGCGCTGGTGGCATTTTCGGGTGAAGTGGAGTTTTCTGATAAAGATCCGAATGCGGCAGGCTTACTGGACGAAAAATATACCGAAAGCTCGATGAACCCTAAACTCAAAGGGCGGGATTTGCGTAAGGCATTTGATTCGGATGATTTCCACATCATGATTGTCGCCAACAAATTCCAAACGGGTTTCGACCAGCCCAAGCTTTGCGCGATGTATGTCGATAAAAAGCTGGGTGGCGTGGAGTATGTGCAAACCTTGTCACGCCTGAACCGCACCTATCCTGGCAAAGCTGAATCCGGGACGTTTGTGTTAGATTTTTTCAATGAACCGGACGACATCCTCGCCGCTTTCCAGCCGTATTACCAAACCGCCGAATTGGCGGATGTCTCAGACCCGGATTTGATTTTTGATTTGTTCGAGAAACTGCGGGCAGCGGGGATTTTCACTTGGCTGGAAGTGGAGCAGTTTTGTGAATCGTTCATCGTCAAAAGCAAAAGCAACGCGGCGTTGGCGAATATCTGCAAACCCGCCGTGGAGCGTTGGCAAAAGCGTTATCAATCGGCAGTCGAGGCCTATAAACAGGCCAAGGATATGTTTGAGCGTACCAAAAAAACCGCCGATGCCGTATTGATGGCGAATGCTGAGAATAGCTTTAAGGCCTGCAAGAAAGAAAAAGACGCGCTGGAGATTTTCAAAAAGGATTTAGGCACGTTCACGCGCTTTTATGAGTTTATGTCGCAGATTGTCGATTACGATGATAAAAGTTTGGAAAAACTCAGCTTGTACGCACGGCATTTGCGGCCTTTGTTGCGGGAAACGTTTATGGAAGAAGACGGCGTGGATTTGAGCAACGTGGTGCTGAGCCATTACCGTTTGTCGATCATCCGCCAACAAGAACTCAAGCTGCAAGAAAATACCGCCGATTACAAATTGGAACCCGGCGAAGGCTTGGGATCAGGTAAAGCCAAGGATAGGCAGGAAGAATTTCTCTCGCAGTTAATCAGCCGTTTAAACGAGCTGTTCATCACCGACAACCTGACCGAAAACGACATGGTGAATTATGCCTACACCATTAGGGATAAGATCAGTGAAAACCGCACGGTTATGAAACAAATCGAAACCAATTCACCAGAACAGGCCATGCTGGGTGATTTTAACAAGGCGATAGACGATGCCATCATCGACAGCGGCGAAGCGCATCAAAAACAGATGCTGCAATTATTGTCCGACCCCGCCAAAGCCGCCAGTTTTGCCAGGGTGGTGTTTGATTTGTTGACGCGCTAAGGCTTATGGAGACTGACTTACAGGCGATTGACGACTTCATAAGCCTTGCGTCAAGGATTTGATAGCCCCATGTCCACCAACGACATCAAGCGTATGGGATGAATAATTTCTGGCTAACAGAACATCGGGGAGCAGATGATCCCATTTTTCCAGTTGCTTGTTTATAACGTTGGCAACAAGCGCCATAGGATCAGGTGGGGGCGATGTAGCCAAATCACGCAATGCGTCAAATAATTTTTCTGGATTGTTGGTCTTGATATCAATGCAAAGTCCAACGTTCTCCGCATTAAAGCCAGCCAGTTTTAACATTAAAACAAGTGTGTTCATGATCCGATCACCTCGCCAAAGATATAACTGGACGGTATTGGAACCGACTAAAATAACTTGGGCATCCAAGCCCATTCTATGGAAGGTTGCACGGGCTTCCTGAAGTAATTGGTTTGCGGTGGCGTCCAAAAAAGGGATGGGCATTGTTTCTGCAAGAACCTGGCGCATCTCCTGCCTCACACCGTCATCAACGGGAATACTGCCGCCATCAAATTGCGGTAACTTACCACCCAAAGCAGGCATGACAACGATCACTTTCTTTTCGATGTCCAGGGATTGCACTTGCCAACGCTTGCCCGCAAAGATCAGGTGTGTGCCTTTTTCGACGGGCTGGCTCAGCGGTAAGGAACCCAATGTTTTGCCTCCGTGGACAAGCCGGAATTCTTCCTCAGAGGAAAACGCCGCATAAAACGAATAATGGTTGACTATCTGTTCGCCAACCTGCCCATGCAATAACAAACCAGTCGGTGTTTGTATCAATATTTCCTTTTTGGCCAATTCGCGTAGTAGCAAGATGAAATCTTGTTTTGATACATTCGCAAACACGCCACTTCCGCACAGTGCAGTCCAAGCGTTCGCCGCGTTTATCCCGCCGTATTGGGCGATAAGTGAAAGCAACTGCTGGATAAGTGTCGATAAATGCAAGCCTTCGATTTTCGGTGGTTCGTACCAAGACCGAAGTGACAAGCGGACTTGGGCGATGGACTGCACCAAATCTTCACGCAGCAAATCCGATAACGGCGACTGTGGGGTGAGTTCTGCTTCCAGTGCGTAACAACGCAAAATCGCGGCTTCGCCACGGCGGCCCGAACGCCCAAGACGCTGGCGTAAACTGGCTACCGAAGGCGCACAGCCAATCTGGGCAATGCTTTTAACTGACCCTATATCGATACCCATTTCCAGTGTCGTTGTACAAATGGCTGATGCGGGGCGGTCTTTTGCTTTCAAGGCGGCTTCGGTTTCTTCGCGGACTTCCTTGGCTAGGCTGCCGTGATGAGGCCAAAACTCATTGGGAAGGCTCAAATTCTCACACAAACTGCGGAGCAGGGCGGCATATTTCTCGACATTGCCACGGCTATTGGGGAACACCAAATTATTGCTGCCGCGCAAGGTTTTGAATAAATGTTCGCTGATCGCCCGTGTGCCTTGGGAAGTCGATTTCTCAAAATCAGCATCATCGGGTTCCAAGGAGGCTGGGTCAGCCAACCGTAGCGGATAATCTATAAAGCCTTTTATGAGTACTTTAAGTTCTTGGTTGGCGTCGCTACTTTTGATGATTTTTACCGGAGTATTTGCCTTGGGGCGCAGGAACTCTGCCACTTTTTTCATCGCATTGTCCGTATCACCTAAGGTTGCTGACAAGGCAATGCGAGGTGTAAAACGTTTAAGCGCAATATCGATACGGTTCATCAGCGACTGGAGCTGTTTGCCGCGTTCTGTACCGATAAAGGCATGAAGCTCGTCAATGACCAGATAGCGGAGCCCGCCGAACAGTCCTTGTAAAGCATGGCCATTGGCCATGAGCAGGGCTTCCAGGGATTCTGGCGTAATCAGCAAGCACCCCACTGGGGATTTTTTAAATTTGCGCTTTTGGGTGCCGGAAATGTCACCATGCCAAGGTGTGACGGGGATTTCCAATGTTTCACATAAGCCTTCCAACCGCCACCATTGGTCGTTAATCAAGGCTTTGAGCGGGCTGATATAAATGACACAGCCCTTTTTCTGTTCAGACAGCAAGCGGGTAAGTATCGGCAAAAAAGCCGCTTCGGTTTTACCGGAGGCGGTTGCAGCGGCAATGACAACATCCTGGTCACCTGCCAAAATGGCAGGGATAGCCTGTTCCTGGGCAACTTTCAGTTCAGACCAACCTGATTGCCTAATCCAGCGTTGTATGCGTTCATCCAACAGGGAAAAGCTATCGGAAGCATTAGACTTTGAAGCTGACAAGCTCATCATCCTCATCAGTTGGGGTATCGATTTGCAAGGATGAATCCCCCTTATCGGCGGCAATTTCAACAGTGCCGAGCAATTCATGCCAATCGGCAGTCGGATTTTGTTCCAGGACGGCAAGTAAGTGGATAAATGCGGTGATGGTGTTGCTGGGTGTTTGGAAGTAGGCTTCACCGATGCGTTTGTGGCAATGGCTCATGAATGCTTGCAAGGCTTCATCCGGTAAGAGGTACACAGCAGGATTGCCGGCCGCATAGACATGGCGGATGTTGCTTAGCAACACATAAAAATCTTCTTGGGTAAGGCGGCTAAGGCGAATCACTGGCCCGGAATAATCAACAAAACCGTTTTTGGCAAAACTGTTTTCTGTTAAACGTCGTTGCAAAGCAGGATAACTAAAAAGACCGCGACGGGTATCGAGCAAAAATTCAGGAGTGCCGCCTAAAACAAAGCCTAAACCTTCGGCCGTACCTTGCAAGGAATCGTTGAGAATCCGCAGGATCTGTTCGTAGTTGCCTTCACGCGCCTGCTTGTTGGTAATATTATAGAGGTTCACCATTTCATCAAGGCCAATTAACAGGCCGCTGTAACCCGCCAGACGGACAAAACGCCCCATCAGTTTGAGCTGGTCATAAAAGGAGGCGTCATCGACTATGGTTCTGACACCGAGGGCACTTCGGGCTTCGGTTTTGGTCGTGAACTCGCCGCGTAGCCAACGGATGGCATCGGCTTTCAGTTGCTCATTGCCTTGCTCAAAGCCACGCCAGTAAGCGGCAATGACCGCCGCAAAATCATAGCCGTTGACCATTTCGGTCAGGTGTTCAAGCTTTTGATGGATGGCAAGTTCCGGGCTAATACCAGCCGCCTTGGCTTCGTTTATTGAAGAACTGACAAATTTTTCAACGATACCCGCCAATGCGCCGCCGTCGGGTTTTACCCGTGTCGCCAAGTTACGCATCAATTCGGCATACAAAGACCGCGATTGGCCGCCAGTTGCATGGAGACGGCGGTCAGGGTTTAAGTCCGCACTGGCAGTGACCAGTTTTTTTTCCATCGCCACGCTACGCACCAGGTTGAGAAAAAAAGTTTTTCCAGAACCGTACTCACCCGTGACCAAGCGAAAACTTGAGCCGCCATCGGCTATGCGTCCGATATCTTTCAGCAGGGCTTCAATTTCCCGCACCCGCCCAACCTGAATTAAATGCTGGCCGGTGCGCGGCACGACGCCTGCGCTCAGTGATTGGATTACCGCATCTCTATCTTTCGCCCGGATAGCTGTCATTTAATGAGTTCCTTTAAGATGTCTTGGTTAATGTCTATGGGGTCTTCCCCTTCGGTAAAAGCGGCATCAAACGTATCGAAAGCCGCTTCGTTAATCTGTTCCAATGCCCCGTCAAGCATCATGATGCCACAATCTGTGGCAATTTCTTCAAGCTCGACTCGTGACCATTGAGCCCGGGCACATAGCGATTTTATAAGATCACTATGTGGCGTATCCAGCCCCCATAAATTTTCACCTAAATCTAGTTCATTATCTGGTATGGGTGGAGCTGCAAGTATTTCGGTTGCTGCATCTTGTTCAAAGATAGCAACCAGCATATCGGTTACTTTTTTGGATTCTTCCTTCAGCGCGGCAACTCGGCTCATGTCCAATTGCACACCTGTTGGCGTTTCTGGCGGTGGTGGAATCGTAAACCCACCTGAATTCGAAGCTGCCGGACGAACGGTTACGGGTTCATCTGTGCCTGTTCCATGCAACTTTCCATACAGCGACTGTACGTCAAGAGCCAGCAGCTTATATATTTTTTCCAGAACCTTGACTTCGTTAGCTGAAATTATGTTATCAGCCTTGGCAACCAGCACTAAAAAGTTTGCTAAAGCCTCACGGGCCGATAACGGCAGTGTTTCGACCTGTTTTTTGACACTTTTCAGTTCCGGCTTTCCTGACAGCAACCAGCGCAAATGGGCATGTAGCCTGTTTTTCTCAGCCGCTTCCAAATGCAGCCAATCTTCAATTTGTCGGACCAGCAAATCCCTTTCCGTCATACCCACATCACCGTCAGCCATTGAAACCATCACCGCAAGATGTAAAGTTAGCGCGGCAGTGCTATAGCGTGGGGAAGGCGAAACGTTTGAGCCATCATCCAGGAACAAGACCACTTTGATGTCGTCATGGGGAATGCCGCCGCCAAATCGGGGATCGGGTTCTATGCCTAATCCGGCTTCGGCCAGACGGTTAATAAATGAAAGCACCCTGGGTTTTGTTAGGGTTTGCCATTCGGGCAGCCATGCTTTCAATTTGGCAAATGGAAGGCCAATAGGGGTTTGGGTTGTCTCAAGCGTTTGCTTTATGGTCTGCAAATGCTTTTTTTGCCCTTCTGTCCAAAGCGTGTAAGGCAGTTCCAATAAGGCGTCCAGCGTCCCTTCTAAGCCTGGGTTGCGGCCTAAAAACCGGCTGTATGCGTTTAACGATTCTGAGCAATCGTCCGCTAGCGTTTGTAATTTTTTAATCCGGCTGGTCAATACGGTCACGTCAGGGATATCCAGTTTCCTTTCTAGCGTCCGATACGAAAAAGACGGGCTGGCGGTGTGGTAGGAGATTTTGATTTTGGTCTTATTGACAGGCAACCGCATACCCTTGCCGAATACCTCGCCATATTTGCCAATAAACAATTGCTTAAACTCAGAGGCACAGCGGTGGGCTGGTGTCCTATGCCGTATGGTGGGGTCTGCCATCAGCCAAGCATACGCCCAGCGGGCAGGCACAGGTTCATTATCCATGGCAAGTTGCCCTAACACCAATTTTAAGGTTAAGGGTAAAGACAAATTGGTAGATTTCAAATCCGGTGGCGGGGCAAGGTATTGTTGGGGGGCAAGGGTTTCCGGGCAATCGGCTTTCAGGTATTCCAGAAACCCGGTTGCATACCCCCGAAATGAAGCATTGTTATGATATATCTCAAGCAACCGTCCAGCTTCCTGGACAATGTGAGGTAATTCCGCTTTTGCAATGGGGTCAGTTGTGGCATCAATTAACGCCCTGCGCTCAAGCCCATAAAAATATAAAAACACATAGCCTATATCGGCCAAAGGGTCATTCCGCCCTTGCAGTAACCATTTTAAATAAGCGGCTCTGGCCTCTGGGGAAATTTCAGAATAAGACGACCAATAAGAAAGTAGGTGCTGTTGGTAATTTGCGGACACCAGTTTATCAATCGGAAGATTAGGGTTAATCAGTGCTGGTTCCAGGGTTGAGCGTGATCCAATGCTGAATAAGCCTGACCCAAAATAAAGTAAACCGGCATCAATCGTGACGTTCGCAACCTTGATTGGGACGCCTTGCGGTTTCCAGTGCTGACTCAAACCGCTGTCACTGGGCACATCGGTGGCACCATTGCTGGTAAATAATGGCTTTAGCACCCGTTGTAAAAAATTTGGGGGGCTTGGTTTAGGCTGTTGCTCCGCTGCCTGTGAAGGGGCAGATCGGGGTTCTTTTGGTACAGTACCGCCAAAATAGTGGATTAGGACATCTAAGCCACTATTAAAACCTTGACCCTGGGCACAAACACGCCAATGGCCGTCCTTGCGATAAACCTCCATCAACATCAGAGCCTTCTCCGCCGAAAAATCGTTGCCAGCAAAACCAAAAGTAGCTACTTTTACATTAGACTGGCCTAATGCTAGCGATCCACTGGTCAATTGTGACATTGTGCCATCACCATCAATAGCCGCCGCAATCACCAATTTCCCAATAGAAATTGGCAATTTCTGTAAGTCAATGTTAAAAATGGCAGTATTGTTGGCTGGACATTCAAGTAGCACCGCGCCACAGGGTGTTGTTGGCCGGTTACTAAAAATCATATAACGACTATCGACAAGTTTGCTGTCCGCATCCAAGCCGAAACAGGAAAAATCAAGCATCAATCTAGGCGCATCAACGACGGCTTCAATCGTAAAAAGCGAGCTAACGTCAATTAAATCGGCAAGTTTTAGCCGTTGTCCACGTAGTAAATTCATGAGCATCAATTTAGGCTTAAGCCAAGAAGGATTTGCAAAAGCCAAGTATTTGTTAGGCGTTGATGTTAATCAAGCCCAAATTGTTGATTAATTCTTTGAGATTAAAGCAATACATCATCAAACACAAAGTGGGGTCAGTAAACGTTTAGAAAATTATTTTTTACTCGTCAATCGCTTCCTAATCGGCCAATAAAATCGTGTTCAATAAGTTTAATTCATTTGATGCAGCAAGATATCTGTCATCAAAAATCAACTCCAGCTTTGCCGGATCTTGTTCGCCAATCACTGCCGCATAGGGTATGTCCGCATATCGTGCTATGACGGGTAATACTTCACCAATTCCGGCTAAACATGCGCCAAGCGAATCCCGCCAAGCACTTTCGTCATCGCCAAGGGACGGCAACCTGCCAGTGTTGTCCTTTTTCCAGAATCGGGGATAGTCAAAAGGCATAACCAGCCAGGTTGAAGGCGATTTTAGTGATTTGACTGTGGAAAACTCACGAGTCGCTTCATCTTTTTCACGAGCAATGATTCGAAAGAGTTCTTCTGCAGGTTGCCGTAACTTAAAAGGTAATGTTTCATCCTTATGGATAGACCCCAGTTCGCCAAACAGTTTTGTAATCTGATGGCCGACATCGGTAGACCATCCTTCGACATTAAAACGTTCTTGTTTATCATGCTTTTCCCAATGTTCTAACCAAAAGGGGCCAATGCAGTAAAGATGATCTGGAAGCAAACACGTTGGATTATCATGTGGCGAAATCAAAAGGGGAGCATTATCGGCACTAGCGCGTCTGGAGAACTGTTGAATATCTTCTATCCTGGCCACACTCTTGAAGCTGCTGGATTTTGCTGTTGCATCCAATGAAAATTTTGAAAATAACAGTTGAGTGTTCCTCTGGGCATTAGCTGTAACGGCTCGCGTTTGAAATCGGTCGGGCTCGCATTCAATGCTATTTTGGGCTCAAGTTAATTGCAAATGAAATTGCCCTTCGGCTCACATTATCTGCAAATGAGCTTGCATTTATCTGCACTGGCTTGCATTTCATTTTCGTGGGCTCACAATAAATGCAAATGAAATTCAGGCTTCAGCCCCTAATTAGATAGGCAAACCGGCCGCTAAGGAATAGCTGAACAAATCGCCGATTCCCAGATTGGCCGATGGTTTTCACCTTTTTTAAAATCCGTACGCCATTTGACGTGCTGTTTCAGGCGGCTTGTGAGGTTTTCCGCCCACTTTGGGCGGATTTGCCCCTAGGCGACCATCAATGGCCTCCTGAGCAGGTACAGGTTGGCTAGGCCAAAGCAGGTTGACCTGCGAGGCGTTCTTCGCCAAGCCCCGGTAGCGGGTCTTGCGGAAACCGAACTGGCACTTGATGATGCGGAAGATGTGTTCCACCCTTGCCCGCACCGCCGATTGTTTGCGGTTGCGCTTTTTCTGTTTGGACGACAGGTTCCTGTTCGGCTTGCGCTTGTCGTTGACGCACCAGCGTATCCCCAGATGGCGGGCGCCGCGCTTGTACTCATCGCTGGTGTAGCCGGCATCGGCAAAGACGGCTTGGTCGTCCCCGCGCAGCAGCTTGGGCAGTTCGGTGATGTCGGCGGTGTTGGCCGGGGTCACGGTGACGCTGTGCACCGCGCCGGAGTTGACGTCGGCGCCGATGTGGATCTTCATCCCAAAATACCACTGCTTGCCCTTTTGGGTGGAGTGCATGTCAGGGTCGCGGGCTTTGTCCTGGTTCTTGGTGGAGCTGGGGGCATGGATGAGGGTGGCGTCCACCATCGTGCCTTTGGACACCAGCAGGCCTTCGGCTTTGAGGTGCGCATTGATGGTGTCCAGCAATACGGCGGTCAGGCCGTTGTCTTCGAGGAAATGCCGGAAGTTGAGGATCGTGGCCTCGTCCGGCAAGGCATCAGTGACACTGGCAAAGCCCGCGAAGCGGCGCACACTCTCGATTTCGTAGAGCGCGTCCTCCATCTGGCGGTCGGAGAAGCTGAACCATTGCTGCATACAGTGGATGCGCAGCATCGTCAATCGAAACAAAGTTGTGCTAAAAGCGAAGTAAAGTTGTGCTAATCTTCAATTTTAGCCAAAATGTTCAAAAATAACTTATAATTTTATTTATAGAATAGTGAGTTACCTGATTTACTAAACAAAGTTGTGCTAATGTTGATAGTTTGAAGAAATCGATTTCTGCTTCCCTGCGGATATTTATCGGTTCGCACCGCATTTGTGCCACCTTAATTTTTGTTAATCATCCAGACCTCACCTGAAAAAACGGCGATGCCGGAAGAAAGTTAGAAGGTATCCCGATCCAGTGACGATCAAAACAAAACTGGCCACCCGCCGTTTTTCGACTGGCCAGGGATTCGCACTGCCGATAGGTGTGGCAGAGCGCCCCAGTGAAGGCTTGGAGCTCTTCGGGTTGCATAGTGGGTGTCCCTGCCTCGTTTTCGTAAGCTTCCGGTGGCAAATTAAACAATCGCCACACCCATAGTCCCGTGTAGGGAGCCTCTGTCCGTTGAAACAATGACCCTAGCTTAGAGCGCCCTTCCCAAAGCATGCGCCAGAACAGGTAGGTGGTTTGCCGACGGTTAAGGGGCAATGGAACTGGCCGGGACTCCGGTTCCGGATGTCCATGCCGCCAATAGCCCAATTGTTGACGTTCAGTCCGGTTAAGTCGGCGCCATAATCCCCGCCGGATACTACGGTAGATTCGGTGCATATCGGCTATCGCGGTGGCGCACTGCGGCCGATAAAACCCGGGGGTTGCACGCAGCCAGGTTTGAGTTTGCTTGTGCCGGAGAGGATGTGCAGGATAGTGGGCTGGAAAAGCCTTAAACCAGCTAGTCAAGCCATTTAAGTTGCTGTCATCATGGCATTGTTTGAGGGATTGTTGTAAGGATCGGGTAAAATCGAGCAAGCCTAGAAATATTTTTTGTGCTTGGCGATTGAGCCGGTCAACAGCCGCGATGTCCAGCATGGCCTTGAAACAACAGGGACAATGGCCGGGAAGTTTGAAGGTGTCGGCATTGAACCGATAAGCCACTGGCTGGTGGCACTGCTGGCAACGTACAAGCAGCGGCAGGCGATGCCGGGGGCAGACGGAAATAAAGGCCCATTGAAAAATCGGCAAATGAATGCCGAGGGCAAGACATTCGGGGCAAAACCTAAGGGTCGTGGACTGATAGTCCCCCATCGGATGCCCGGATGAAAAACCAGTGGCGTTCTGTAAAGTGTAGCAAGCCCCTCGTAACGGCGGGCAGCGATGTTTGACCCGCCACCCCGGCAAATTGAGGTCGTAATCAAAGGGCCGGGGAGGCCTCTTCAGCACTGGAAGCCAAAGCAAACTGTTTAATTCAGCGGCGGACAGTCCGTTGGCCAAGGCCAAATGGGTGAGGATCATCCAGGCGGAGACACCCGGTTGCAGGTTGTTGGCGGGATAGTAGCGCAGTTTCAATGCGCCCGTGTGGATCGGATCCAGCACCATGATCGGATGCCGCATGGATTAGCCCCCTTTGACGTTATTTTCAGCGGCACGCTGGGCTTTCAGATAGCCGCAACGTTTAACCGCGAAACGCCATAAATCGGGATTAAACTTAAAATCTGCCGCATCCAAATGTGCTGTTTCTAACAGCGCATTCTCTACGGCGCGGCTGAAATACTCCATGGGAATTTCCAGTGGGCCTGGCAAAGCCGCCTGATGGTGGAGTTCGGCAAACGCATTCCACACCAAGTGCGCAGACTCGGTGAGCCGAAGCCCCGCTTCATAGGCGTCCGGATAGAAAAAACGGGTAAACGTCCAACCTGATTTTTCGGGGTATTCGGTCTGGTCATAGCCGTTTAGGCAGGTGGCGGTCTCTTCGGCACTGCGAATGCCGTAAAACTGAAATTCTTCGATCATGAAACGGGCGACGATTTGTTCATCCCCACGCAATTGAGTAGGTCCGCTGGCTGATGGGATGAATGTCGAGATCGCAAGGCCGTTTAGAAGACATGGCCACTGCCGATGGGAAGCTTTTTTGGCTTGACCGGTCCGTCGACCAAATGAGGGTTGTCCGAAACTGTGGGCCGTTCCGGGACGGCGTCGGCAGTGTCACGAAGGCGTTGCGCATCGGCCAATTTATTGGCCGCGTGCCGATTCTTAGGCGCGGATTTTTGTTGCATGGCAATATACGCGCTAATCGGGTCTTCACCTTGCCTGAGTTTCAACCGCCCTGCCCGGCGCTGGCGGCAGATGTCCCGACGTAAGGTTTCGCTGTGGCGGATCTCCCGCCAGGGATGGGCCGCGTAGAGCGTCCCCAGTTCATTGCCGTCCGGGTAAAAGGCCAGCAAGGTGCGTAAATCGTCCGGGTGGTAATATACCTGGATCGGCTGATTGATCAGGTTGGGCAGATGGGCTAACAGTTCGTTGCTGTAACGCACACCGAGAAAGTGCACATATGGCCGCACTCCCCTGCCCACGCTCCCGCGTACGATGGCTTGCCTTGGCATTTGCATGAGACAGAGGTTGCGCCGGCGGGGCTCCGCCAACCAACGTAAGGGTGAGTGTTTTTCCCGTAAATAATACGCTAACGTTTCCAAGGGGGTGCGGCCGTTCAAGCTCCCATGGGGACTGCCGTTGTAATGTGCCACCATGATTTCCAGCAGATCTTCCAATTCGGCCAGCGTCATCGGCACGCCTTCGCCAGGCTTTGGATGACGCAACGATTTTAGTTTCGCTTTCATCCCTCCCGGTAGGCGATGGGAAAAATGGGTCGTTAAGGTGCCAAAAAATCGTTCAATAAACGGCCGCTCATTGGGTTGATAAGGCGGGCCACTGTGCGCCATGCAGCCTAAGAAATCACATAGCACCCGTAAGGTGTCATCGGCCCAATGGGCTTTGGCCCGGTCAAAACGAAGACAATCCCAAGTGGCGTAGGCGAGTTCCGGAAAGCATTGGTTCGGGAATCCGCCCTGAGCCGGTAAGGCCAATCCGGGCAATGTGAAGGTATGTGCCGGGTGCGGGATGAGCGCTTTTTCCAGCGTGCGGATTACATCGTACGCCCGGTATTCCCGCTCCAATACCAAATGGTAGGACAAGACGGCACGGCTCACCACGTCGATCACCGCCAGCAGCCAAACCCGTTCTAATGGCACGATGCGCTCACCGGCTATGGGATCCGGGATACCCAGTTGCAGCGGTATGTCGAGCAAATGGCCATCGAATTCGACGGCTTCCAGCGGCCGCATGGCGGCCAGATGCGGATCCATTGATGCCGGGCCTTTAATATGGGTGGCCCCGGCATAATGCGCCGCCCGCTCAAAGTTTTCATGTAAACAGCGTTTGACGAAAGCCGATAACGAACGGATGCCTTGTTCTTGGGTGCACAGTGGATAGTCACTAGGCCGAAGCCCCAATTCCCGACATCGCTGGACAAAACGCCGATGTAAACCTTCAATGCCTAGCAGACGAAGTTTTGGCGGTTCTCCAGTGACCCGCACCTTTCGTGCATGCAGCTCACGTCGGATCATCACTTCCAAATCAGGATAAGCTTTCAGCAGCTGTGAAAATAAACCGGCGTTGCCGGTCGTGTCAGATGTTGGTTTTGGTGTTTGTCGGCGTTGATACGTTTTTACCCTGACATGGGGTATTAAGGCCCGAAACCCGAATAGGCGGCCATCACCATGAACTTCAAGGCAACGTTTTAAAAGCGTGGCTAGTTGATTTTGTGCCACGCCGGTTTGTTTCGCAATATCAACCGTTGTAAGACCGGCAACATAGTGCTGTATTGCATTTTCTCTCCGGTCAAAGATGTCACGTTGCACAGACGACAACTGGCGTCGGTCAACGCTTGGCCAACCCGTCAAATCGATGGACTGTCGATCTATCCGGTTACGTTTGCCCATGTCCGGATTCGAAATGGGTTAAGGCATCCAAGGGACGTTTGTCCAAATCTTCGGACACTAGGTGTCCCTGATGCAGCAATTTAAAGAGCGCCGCACGAATTAGCACGATATCCCGGCCACGGAAATGATGTTCCACACTCCCTAGCGTTTGAGGTTTATGCAGCAAATCCATCACCGGATCAGTCCACTCTTGGGTGATCAACGTACGGTTCGCAATGAGATAGGGCAAAATCAGTCGCCAATTTTGAATACGCTGTCCGCAAGCGGTCAAATCTGTAATGGCAACGGTACGGATCTCTTCAATAGGCGCATCTTTCGTCTTGTCAGCGCCTGAGGGGGTTTCCTGTGCGGTTTGAATCAGCAAACCGTATGCCCCCGTGTGGGTTTTGACCCAAAAATCCACCAACCGTTGGGAAATTTTGGGTTGTAACCGGCAAGGCCGTTCACAAAACCGCGTGACTTCCCGGTCAGCTTCCAGGAGCACCCATTGATCCACATTCCATCGGTCAAAGAACACCACCCGGCGGTTGAGCTTAGGACTGAAGCTTTCAAACCGGTGCCCGCTAGGGCCGACTTTAGGATATATAGGTTGTTCAAAGCCGCTCATAAAACCGGGTTCACCTCCCCATTCTCAAGGCACTTTTCCAAAACTCGCCCCGTTAGCTTTGAAAAAATTATTTCACGATTTAGTAATTAAAACAATAGGTTTAGTTCATTGTCACATTAGCACGACTTTATTTCCCTTTACAATATTAGCATGACTTTATTTCGTTTTGAGTTCTAATAAAAGTGTGCTAATTTTAGGGATGGAATTTTTAACATATTGAATACAATGAAATATGTTTTCATCGGGTTAGCACAACTTTGTTTCGATTAACGAAGGAGGATGAATCATAAAGAAACCGAAAACCTGCCCGTTCAGAGTGTATTTGGCGCAATGGGCAACTATTAGCGCATCATCCAATCGGCTACCGCCAAGTGGCGGCTGCAAATCACAGTAGGCTTCGACCATCTGTCCGGCGGACTCTATTCCAAGCTTCCTTTTCCACCTATTGCCGGTTTTCCAGGAGCCAGCGCCTTCAATTGTTCAAGCAAGGCGTCCCTCAAGCCATGCAGTTCGCCCAATCTCGCTTGTGCTTCCAAATTCCGGCCTTGCGCCTGAAGTTCCAGCAATTCCCCGGCTAGCGCATGCACCTTTCGGTGCAATCCCTCGATGGCCTGGAAAGCGGGCTGGGCACTATGGCGGGCTTGGCCATCGGCAGCCAGCCAGGTGCCTAAGCGGCACTGGCGGTGATCGAGTGGCGGCGGGACTTCCCGCTCGCCCCTGAGGAAAGCGTCGACAGCGGCGATCCAAGTGCCGTGTTCGAGGCTGGCAAAGAGCAGCGGCAAATCGACGCGGCTCACCGCAGGCAATCCGAGCCAGGCAGGATCGGGACGCCAGGTGGCTGACCAGTCGGGTATCTGGTTCGCCGGCATGGGATGGGCGATGCCATAGCCTTGGGCCAATTCGCAGCCGAGTTGCAGCAGCATGGTGCCATGTTCGACGGTCTCCACCCCTTCGGCGATAATTTGTTGGCGGAAGGCGGCGGCAACCCCCAAGACGCTTTCCAGAATTGCCATATCATCGGTATCGTCCAACATGCCTCGGATGAACCTCTGGTCAATCTTGAGTTGGGTGACTGGCAGATGGTTCAGGTAGGTCAGCGAGGAGTAGCCAGTGCCGAAATCATCCAGCGTGAAACGGACACCTAGTTTCCGGCCGGCGACGATTGCATGGGTCACTTTGGCCAAGTCACCCATCGCGCTGGTTTCCAGCACTTCCAATTCCAAATCGCCAGGGCTGACATTCGGATGTGCCTCCAGCAAGGCGCACAGGCGTTCGACAAAGTTTGTCTGCTGCAACTGGCGGGCGCCAATATTGATGCTCACTGGGATATGCAGGCCAGCGGCTTGCCAAAGCTCCATTTGACGCAGTGCCGCGTCGATGACCCACTCGCCGAGTTCGATGGCCAGCGGGTCATCCTCGATCACCGGCAAAAATACGGACGGGGGCAACAGGCCTTTTTCCGGGTGTTGCCAACGGATCAATGCCTCCACGCCGATCATCGTCCCCGTGCGCATATTGACCTTGGGCTGGTAATACAGCACGAATTGGTTGGCGGCCAGCGCCCTGCGGATATCCTCAAGGCTTTCGTGCAGGCTGCGGGAGCGGTTGTCTTGTTCAGGGTCGAAAATATGGTAACGGTTCTTGCCCGCCAGTTTGGCTTGATACATGGCTTGGTCGGCCTGGCGCAGGAGTTGGTCCGCCTCGATGTCTTCTGTTTGCGGGTAGAACGTGGCGCCGAGACTGGCCGAGACCTGCAGCACAAGATCACCGGCGTACACGGGTTGGGCCGCGGCGGCGAGGAGACGGCCCAGCATCGGCAAGCTGGTTTCGGTGTCGTCCAAGTCGATCAGCACCGCGACGAATTCGTCGCCGCCCAGGCGGGCAATAGTGTCGCCTGCACGCAAGGTTTGCTCCATGCTGGAGGCCACGGCGACCAGCAACAGATCACCCGCTTTATGGCCATGATTGTCATTAATCGCCTTGAAACCATCAAGGTCGATGAAGGCCACCGCCAAACGCTTCCCCCGTCGTCGGGTCTGGGCCATGCCCTGGCGTAACCGGTCGGTCAACAGCACACGGTTGGGCAAATTGGTAAGCGCGTCGAAATGGGCGATATGTTCCAGCCGCTTTTCGTACTCCTTAATCGGGGTGATGTCGGACAACAGCGCCACATAGTGCCGGATGTGGCCGTCAATATCGCGCACGGCACCGATGGTTTCCATCGCGGCGAACACCTCGCCGTCTTTACGCCGGTTCCAGATTTCGCCAGACCATTGGCCTTTATCGGTCAGGTCGCGCCACAGGGTGGTGTAGAACTCTTGTTCCTGACGGGCGGAATTAAGGATGCTTGGGTTGCGGCCTTGAACCTCTTCGCGGCGGTAGCCGGTGATGTGGCAGAAGGCATCATTGACGTCGATGATCGTGCCGTCCGGTTTGGCAATCATGATGCCTTCCCTGGCATGCGTGAAAACGCTGGCGGCGAGCAGGAGTTCCTCTTCGCTTTGCTTGCGCGCGGTGATGTCGCGCACGATACCGATAGCATGCCAAGCGCCGTCCACCTGCACGGCGGAAAGCGACAGTTCCAGGGGAAATTCGCTACCATCCTTACGGAGCCCGACAAGTTCAACGGTCTTGCCGATGGCGGCACCCTGGCCGGTTTGCTGAAAATACGGGAAAGCCTTGAGGTGCGCTTCCCTGAAGCGGGCGGGAGTCAATAATGTGTGCAGATTATGCCCGATAACGTCTTCCCGGTTATACCCAAATAGCCTTTCGGCCGTTGTATTCCAAAAGGTGATGTCCCCGGCTTCGTCTTGCATGATAATCGCATCGTTGGCGGACGAGGTGATGATGCCGAGCCGTTCTTCACTAACCCGCAGTTTTTCTTCGGCTTGCTTGCGCACGGTGATGTCATCGTAGACCCCCAGCAATCCGAACACGTCGTTGTCCTGGTTACGGAGCGGAATCTTGGACGAACGCAGCCAAATGACCTGTCCACTAGGGGATTTATGCTGTGCATCATAAAAAAGTCTGGCAATGCCCGACTCCATAACCGCCTGGTCGTCGGCACGATAATACTTCGCCTGGGTCGCCCATGCCATCTGATAGTCATCTTTGCCGATGACATCCGTCGGATGCGCCATCCCGGCATCCTTGGCAAAAACCTTATTGCACCCAAGGTACCGTAAGTTGCGGTCTTTCCAGAAAACGCCTATGGGCGCGGTATCAATGATTGTCTGGAGCAGGTCGCGCGATTCCGTAAGTGCCGCTTCGGCTTGTTTGAGCTCGCTAATATCGCGCACGGTGGCCAGCAAAAACTGTTCCGACCCCACCTCCATACGGGTCAGCAACACATTGGCGGGGAACGGCTGGCCGCCGAGCCGTTGGTGTTCCCATTCAAAAAAATGGGAGCCCTCGCGCATGGCCGTCGCGATCATTTCCCGCGCTTTCTCGCCAGATTGACGTCCATCTGGCTGCCGCTCCGGCGAAAGGTCTTGGGGCCCGAGCGTAATAAATTCATCCTGGCTCGATGCGCCGAATAATTGCAGGGTTGCCTGATTGGCCTTGACGAACTGCCATGATGGCGGCATCAGCAGCATCAGGGCCTCGCGCGAATTCTCGAACAAGACCTGGTACTTCAGCGTGGTGTCCCGCAGTTCGTCCTCAATCAGCTTACGCGGGGTGATGTCCCTATGCGTGCCGATCATGCGCAGGGGTTTGCCGTCCTCATTTCGGGCAACCACCATGCCGCTATCAAGTATCCATTTATAACTACCATCCTTGCAGCGGACACGGTATTCGCTGGCGTAAATCGGGTTCTTACTGTTGAGATAGTCCCGCATTGTGGCTTGGGCGTTTGCCAAATCCTCGGGATGGATGCGCCCCGTCAAGTCCTCCAGGCTATTGCCCACCTCGTCTTCGGTAAAGCCTAATATTTTCTTCCAGCTTTGGGAGAAAAACACCGTATTGTCCGCCAGGTTCCAATCCAACAGGCCGTCGCCGGGACCCTCAATGGCGAATTTCCAGCGAAATTCACTCTCCCGCAGCAATTCATGGCTATGCCTGATTTCTTCGGTAAGCTTATCGGCAATGCGGACGGCATTGGCCCGCGTGTTAAGCAGGGAGAGCATCAATCTGAACAGGAGCCCAATGAAGGCAAGGCCTACGGCCAGGGCTGCCCATGCTTCGGTGTAGTCGATGCTTGAGGCATTTCCGATGTCATCAAATACCAGTTGCCACTGATGGCCGTTGAAGTCGATCGTCCGTCGTTGCTTGAACGGCAAATGCAAACCGAGGGAATTGTCAGGATGACTGTCGAACAACAGCGTGGCAGGCGATGGCTGAAGACCATCATAGATATTCAGGGCAACGGTTTTGCCTTTTTGGCCTACCCAGTCCCGAAGGATGCCCGCCATTAAATCGTTCATACGGTAGGGGCTATAGACCCAGCCAATGAGCGCCACCTGTCTCTGGCTGGCCGTATCCTTGCGCATGCCGTTGCGATAAACGGGGATGTACATAAGGACGCCAGCCTGGACTTCAGCACCCGTCTCCTGCACCAGCTCGACCTTGCCGGACAGCGCCGCCTGGCCAGTGTCGCGTGCCTGGTCCATGGCCGCCCGCCTGACCGGTTCGGAGTACATATCAAAACCAAAGGCGCGCAGGTTACGGCCGCTGAAGGGTTCGAGATAGACGATGGACGTATAAATGGCACGTTCGCCTGGCGGGCGTACGGTGTATTCGGGGAAACCTTCTTTGCGGATGCTGGCGATATGGGCGGCTAGCCCTCCCGCTGGAATGACTTGCGCAAATCCTATCCCCTGTATGCCGGAAACACTTTGCTCTGCTTGCAATCCCTCAACATAGGCCTGCCACTCTTTGCGCTCGACTGAGTTTGATGCGGCAAACAGGGCGGCGCCGCCTCTCAGTATCAACGCATAGGCGCCGAGACGTTCCTGGATTTTAAGGGTGATTTGATCGCAAACAAAGGCAAATTCCCTCGCCGCTTTTTGTTCGATGCCCTGCTTAACCTGAAGGCTGATGAAAACAGCCGCCAACAGCCCCATACCCAGCACGGCATAGGCGAGCCATCTTTTCCTGAACAAACTGTCTTTTAGCATACGGGGTGGATCCTATGGTAAAAATATAGACGTTACACGGCGTTGTTAATAAATCTAGTGATGTGTGAATTAACCCGTTAAATAGCCGTTTTAAATTTTAAGGAATCGCTGAATAAATCGCCGATCCCCAAATTGACCGATGGTTTTCACCTTTTTTAAAGTCCGCGTGCCATTTGACGTGCCGTTTCAAGGTTTCTCTGGTTTTCAGCCCCTTTTGACGGGTTCATCCCTAAGCAGCCATCAATGGCCTCCTGAAGGTACAGATTGGCCAGGCCGACCAAGCAAGTTGACCTGCGAAGCGTTCTTCGCCAAGCCCCGGTAACGGGTCTTGCGGAAACCGAACTGGCACTTGATGATGCGGTTGTGTGTTCGACCCTTGCCCGCACCGCCGATTGTTTGCGGCTGCGCCTTTTCTGTTTGGACGACAGGTTCCTGTTTGGCTTGCGCTTCTAGTGGGTAGTCCGTTGACGCACCAGCGTATCCCCAGGTGGCGCGCTCCGCGCCGGAGTTGGCGTCGGCGCCGATGTGGATTTTCATCCCGAAATACCACGGGTTACCTTTTGCCGTGGTCTTCGAGGAAATGCCGAAAATTAAGGAGGGTACCCACAGGGCATAAATGGTCTCGTCCGGCAAGGCGTCGGTGACACCGGCAAAGCCCGCGAAGCGGCGCACGCCCTCGATTTCGTAGAGCGCGTCCTCCATTTGGCGGTCGGAGAAGCTGAACCATTGCTGCATGCAGTGGATGCGCAGCATCGCCAGCAAGGGCATCGGCTGGCGGCCACGGCGGCCTGACGTGGGGTAATGCGGGGCCAACTGTTCCAGCAGCAACGCCCACGGCACGGCCTTTTCCATCTCCGCGAGGAACAGCTCCCGGCGGGTCTGGCGTTTTTTATGGTCGTAGTCGAGGTCGGCGAAACTGGTCTGGCGCATGGGTGGCTATCTGTCAGGAGGATGGATGGGAGTATTATCTCATTTTAGGGGATTTGTTCAGCGATTCCTTAACGGACAGATGATTATTCTGAGCCGCCTTATAAAAAGTTAGCCGCCATCCCCTTGTTGAAAAATCGACATTGACATCCCTGTATGGGTGCTAATAAACAAAAGGCTCTAAAGTTTCACGGGATTTTTGCTAACTTATTGTTCATAAAGGTCTACAAACGATTTTCAACTTCTCAAATTTTAGCTGGTTTTAGGAATGTTTTTTTGAGAGCCTACAACCCGACGGAATCGACCATTTTTTCATCCGAGAAATCATATTCCCCCTGCAAGTTAAAATGGCTCCATCGCATGACGGAATCATTGCGGATGGCTTCCGTGAGTTCATTCTTCCGCTCTTCGTTATTGTCCTTTCCCAGTTCTTTGGCAAGATAAAGGTAGTTCCAACAAATCAGGGTGTTTTTGATGAGCCGGCGGCAACCTTCCGCAATTTCCTGGTCTTCTTTTTCGCCTTGGCTGAACGCGTGGTCGTTGCCCAGTGAAATCGCCTTGGACAATTTATTCGACCCCTCCACTTTGTTGAGCTGTTTCTCAATCGCTTGCCTGAATTCAAGGTCGTCTGCATACTTCAAGATAAACAGCGTCTTGGGAATCTTCCCAAATTCTTTCAATGCCTTATAAAGCGGATGTTGCTTGGAGTAGGAATTCAACCGCCTAAAAAGCTGCGATGCCGTCGTCTTTTTCAGTTTGATGGTCGCAATAAACCGCAACATGTCGTCCCACTGGATGCCAGCAATTTCCTCATTGATATACCGGTCAGGTTGAAAGCCTTGGGTGTCTTGCCCCGTGGTTTTCGTTTTTCCGTTCCTGAACGCATACAGCTTCTGGCGGCCCAGCCCTTTGATGCGAGGTGCAAACGTGAAATTCAGGAAATAAG